>Ga0307513_10004120_pt1 | contig 19485 bp, 20 predicted proteins | sample 15_EM_MG_FD_202174 | JGI IMG/M metagenome (GOLD analysis project Ga0307513, IMG submission 202174) | Populus trichocarpa ectomycorrhiza microbial communities from riparian zone in the Pacific Northwest, United States - 15_EM | ecosystem: Host-associated > Plants > Roots > Unclassified | place...
AACATGATAAACGCATTCGGGCGGGAACATAATATTTGTCGTCTCATTTGTTGAAAGAAACCACAGCTGATACCACGTGACGCCTACGCTAACTCTATCAACGACTAGATCATGATTATCGCATGCAGGCCCCTTGGCCCTACATGCAATGAATACGCGTTGGTGTCAACACTGAAAATAGCTGCCCCCTCGGATCTACACGGAGCCCGAGGGATCAACGGAGCAAAGTCCCACTTGAACCATGCCTAGCAAATGTCCATTCTGCCACCGAAAATACACCCGGTCTGGTGCAGATGAGAAGCACCTGCGAACTGCGCATGCAGGTCGGGACATTGTCTTCGCGTCAACTGTACAATATATCAATATGGAGTCAAGCGTATAGCACAACCCAGACGCGAGCAGGCGCTAGGATTCCGAATGTGAATCTGATCTATGCCCTGCTGGATCGGACACTGACGAATTTTGTCAAGACATTGCATACCAGTCTGATACTGAAGTATTCGATGACGCTACGTCACCCACCGCCGGCAAACAGATTCATTATGAAGGTGCCGGGCAAGTAATCCGAGATGTCGACGGTTTTGAGCATGAATACCGCAACCTGTGCGACAACCCATCGGCACCATTCAATACCGAACAAGGTTTCAAACTGGCATCCTGGTTCATTGAGGGAAAAGTATCCAAATCAAGAATCAATCAATACTTCTCGAGTGGCCTAGGAGATGCTGAATCAGGTGGGTATAGCTCCATGCACACGCTGGAGAAGCATCTCCGCTTACTGGATGCGTACAGTCAATATCTGCAATGGTTCGAAGGACAGGTTGAGGATGGTCAAAGAACTTTGCCATTTTTTTACCGCAACATACTAGGTTGTGTTAGATATCGCCTTCGCCAGATCGCATACCGAGATGACTTGGTCTACGCGCCACGGCATGAATATGACTCCACAGGGCAGAGAATATATGCAGAAATGCATACGGCGGATTGGTGGTGGGACGTCCAGGTATAGCAACCCATCCGCTTCTGCTGGGACGGTCGCTGACTGATTATAGGAGACGCTTCCACCTGGTGCTACTGTTATTCCAATAATTGGGATGTCGGATCAGGCGAACCTCACCAACTTCTCGCGTGACAAGAAAGCATGGCCTGTCTCTATCACGATCGGAAATCTTCCATCGGCCAGGCGCAACAGCCCAGGTTCAATGGCTGTTCTGCTTTTCGCCTTATTGCCCATTCCTCCCAAACTCTCAAAGTCCTCCAAAGCCGACCAACGTTAGAGGAAAATCAATGCTGACACCTTACAAGATGTATTCGAACTCATCTTCGCGCGCCTACAGGACCTGGCGCATACCGGCATCGCCATTGACTGCCCTGACGGCAAGGTTCGACAGTGCTTTCCAATTTTCTCCGCGTGGATCGCCGACCATATGGAAAATGTGGCACTACACGGGTTAAAAACGAACGCCTGTCCTAAATGCGAGCTGCCTACCCACGAATTAGGAACAAATGCCAGAAGCCATCGAACCAGAGATTATGCAAGATACAAACGATACAAACCTGAAAATGAGAATTCAGGCTCGGAGTCCGACGACGACCACATCATGTGTGACAATCGTGGTATCGGCCAAAATGTTTTTCACTGCCTCGACCGGGTTTCAGCCTCTGATCTGTCCAAGCCAAACATGCTCCACACCATTTATCTCGGGCTATTCAAGCACATGATGGACTGGATCGAAGGCTTTCTGAAGAAACATGGGCGACTGCAGGCCTTCGACAACGTTTGGAAGGCATTACCGCCATACCAGAGATTCTTGGTCCCCAAAAAACCGGACCATGAAGTTACGCAGTGGCAACGGAAAGAGATGAGGAATCTCGGGCGCTGTATTTTGGGAGTTCTCACTGTGGCACTCCGCCAGCCTGGAGGTGCACAAGTAATCCCTTTCAAACGTGCTCTCGGATGCGTCAGGGCACTGGTCGACTTCAATATGATGGCGGAATACCAAAGCCACACGTCTGACACCATAGTCTACATGGAAGATTTACTGGACCAGTTTCATAAGCTAAAAGATATCTTCTTAGAATTTCGTGTAACAAAACGCACACATGACAAGGTTGACAAGAAACGAAAGGAGATTCGACGTCAGAGAGCCCTGGTGATTGAGAGAGTGGCCCCATCCCTACGGCGCCGAATGCGCGACCACAATTGTCAAGAAGAAAACGACCTCCGTCTGAACTTGGTCCGCGGCAAATCGCATTTCACCTTTATCAAGATGCATCTACCAAGCCACTTGTGTGACCATATACGCCAGTTTGGCAACATTCCGATGTATTCCACAGAGATCGGAGAGCTCGCTCACAAGACGCAAATCAAACACGGATGGCACCAATCGAACAAAAATGATGCCGCGCACCAGATCGTCCACAGCTACGGTCGTCAACATGCCATCAGAATGCCACTGTTGAACCTTGAATCTCTAAAATGTCACGACGCCGATCTCGCGGGTGACGTCTTGCATCATTTAGACAGGACGGCCAGCACCGTGATTGCAGCAGCGCCGGTTGTCCGCAGAAGGGTCCTGAAGGGACATCGGGAAGATGTGTCCCACGTCGTGGATTTTAGCCGGATCTCGGGAGTCTCACGCGAGATTATATATCGTGAATTGATCCGATATAGCAGACATAACCTGCCCGCAGTGCACCATCTTCCTGAGGACCATGCGATGCTTCGATCACCCCCGGTTGAGCTACTCACACAACTTGAAATCCCGGTTCTTGCATTCCAAGAAGCCAATGTTTACCAGATCCACCGTGCACGATCCACCGGCGATCTACACTTTAGAAACCAGGGCAGTCGCAATGATTGAGTTTGGGTACAAGCGGGTACGGAAGAAATGTATGGTGCGCTGAGGGGTCGTCTGCCGGCAAAGCTAGTTGCCCTCTTACAAATCAGGGACTACCGATCCGACGATACTGTGCGTGGGGTCGCCGGTGTTCAGATGCTCACCCCAGTCAACTCAGGGCGCCTATCGGATCAACATGGCCTTGTTACAGTGCAGATGAGGGAGGACCCACGAGGGTTTACAATAGTTGATATAGGGACAATCCGCGGTCTGGCGCATCTGATCCAGGAGGAGGACCGGCGCTGGCTTATAAATAGCCGGATTGATTTGAGAACATTGAATGAGGTTTATTAAAGAATCTGGATAAGAGAATCAGGACTCGGCTATGCGGGAGAATCATTCATGATCTTGATACTGCACATAGAAGATATAGAAGCGACTTTAAACCCACATCATGAGTTCGCCAGACCAGTGAGGCGTGATACGTGATACGTGAGGTGTGAGATGTGAAAAGAAAAGTGCTGCTGCCTCAAACGCCAGCAGACAGACATCTGAGGAAGCAGCGAATTAATTCAGGTTGAGAGTCCTCGAGCGGGGATGAGGGGCGGGATACGTCAGGACGCAGAGAAGAAGCGACATCGAGCGAGCACGATCAGGAGGAAGAGGCGACGAGAGGGAGAATCTGGGGTAGTCTGGACGTCGGGAGAACGCGACGTTGCCTCAGGAGGTAAGAAACGTTGCGACGTTGCGTCAGGAGGTAAGAAACGTTGCGACGTTGCGTCAGGACGTAAGGAACGTTGCGACGCAGGTCAGAACGCACAGGACGCATGGGACGCAGAATATCCGGCGCTTGCGTCCGGACGCAACGCCGGTGGATCAGACGCAAGATCTGTTTTTGCTGATGGAATACATCACCTATCCTATCCGGCAGGTGACCCAAGCGCTATAAACAATGGTATTCCGGAGGATTATGGAGCAATCGCTTATAGTAGCATCGAGGACGCCATTCGGGCTATTCAGTTATTCGGTACCGGGTGTATACTTATTAAACGCGACTTTGAAGCAGCTTTCCGCCACATACAAGTATCTCCACTGGATACTCCACTGCTCGGATTCCAATGGCAATAGAGATTTTATGCGGAACGGTTTCTCCCATTTGGCATGCGATCCGCATGATACCTGTTTAATTTATTCGCTGAGGTCTTTCACTGGATTCTGGAAGTGGAGCTAAGCCACCCGGACCTAGCAGCGGGCGTAATCCATTATCCAGATGACTTCCTGGTAATACTACAACCGGTGGGCAACCTTGAGAAATATTCGGAAATCTTTGCACAACTCTGCTCGCAGGTGGGACTTACCATCAAGACAGCGAAGAACGAGGAGGGCCAATTAGCAAACTTTGCTGGCTTTGAACTAGACACACATTCTATGATCATCCAGTTACCCCTGAAGAAGCTTACCAAAGCTGGCCAGCTAGTCCAAAATGCTATCGAACAAAAGTCCCTCTCCTTGCTCAACATGCAGCACATTATGGGATACCTGAATTTTCTCTCAACGGTTATCCCACTGGGAAGAACCTTTCTCCGACGGCTCTACAATCTGGAGCTCCATTTCCCTCCCGAAGCCAGGAGCAGCAAGGGACGCCTATCACGGGAGGCGGAAAAAGATCTTTCCTGGTGGTACCAGGTCTTAAGAAACACACCAGAGCGTTCTATTGGCCTCAGAAAGCGGGAAGTAGTACAGGCCTGGTCTGGTGCAGCTAGCACGGAAAGCCTTGGTGGTTTCTTCCTTGAGTCAACCCAGACAACCCTGCAGCCCGATGCTGCGTTCTTCATAGCTTTCCCAAAGTACATTATTGAGGCCAAGGAGCATATCAATACTCTTGAAATGCGCGCTGTGGAACCAGTCCTCCTATACTGGGGGGGTTCGTGCAGAGGAAAACTGCTGGTAATACATGTCGACAACCAGGCAGTGGTATACGGACTAGCAAAACGAACAATGCGTGGGGCCCCAATGCGTGTACTAAGAAGATGCATACTGCTCGCCGCAGAGTACGACTTAGACCTGGAGGCACGATGGGTGTCAACCACTGAAAATGCCTTAGCCGATGCGCTCTCTCGCGCAGACTATTACAGAATCACTAACATTGCACCACAGCTGATGTCACCCACCTGCAACCTCCAGAGACATGGGTTGTTGACATACAAAAGTCATGCCTATCAGCAATAGCAGCTTATTACTTATAGCGTGGGCTTGCACCATCAACCCGACGAAACTATGAAACACCCCAGTCCCGCTTTAGACTTTCTGTGCCCTTTCCGACTACCGGCACCACAATGGTGGGTGCTTTCCAGCCTAGGCATCTTGGCTTATCGAGTGGCTCTGTTCCCTAGCTGGAACAGTAAAGATTAAGACCATGAAGCTGTATCTAGCGGGCATTAAGTCATACCAGCTAGATCTCGGAATTGCCTTAAGGCATTTTCCGACCAACGGCTCGAACGGACAATCCAGGGAATAAAGGGTGACCACAACGAACCTAGATACCGCACTAGAACTCCTTTAACCTACCCACACCTGCTTCAGATCTTCTCCCACCTAATCCCGGAGGATTATGATGATATTGTAATATATGCGGCATTCACCCTAGCCTTCGCCGGGTTCTTAAGAGTCGGAGAGTTCACTTACAAACAATCAGACCGTGCCTTGGGCCAAGATTTCGGAAAGTGGTATCCTACAAAAAGTAGTATTCGACTATCCCGGGGGGGTGCATACATGGAACTCAACCTGCCAGCCTCGAAAACCGATCCCTTCCGCAAAGGGATAAAGCTTACAATCGCCGCCACCTATGATACAGGTTGTCCTGTCCTCGCAATGCAAAGACTTTGGGCTGTCGATACCCACCGAGCTCAACATGCACCCCTGTTCTGTACCAGAAAACCAGAACAGCACGCCTTGACCCAGGAATATGTAGTGCGAAGGCTACAGCAGCTCGCAACAGCCTCAGGTTTGAGCTACGGGGTATGGAATGGACATAGTTTTCCCAGGGGTGCAGCTACCTGGGCTGCAGAGGTTGGGATCTCCGAAAACGAAATCCAGACCTTAGGCTGGTGGAGATCAGGCGCCTACAAGATGTATATTGAATACTCAAAAACAGAACGAATCAAACTCTCAAAGCGCTTCCAGGGCACTGTCAGTCGAACTAACGAACAGCGCACACTAGCCTGCCTGGATATGGGGAGACGTTAGCCACCGTACGGCAGGCCAACCCCAGTACCCGTTACTTCGCCTGCCACGCTTTGGGCCATATCGGCGGCAACGATGTCCCATGACAAGGGCCTCGGCATCTCTCCAACACCTTCAACGGCGGAACCACCGATTCCCGAGCAGTGCAGAGTTTGGCGTGGGATTTTCCTTTGGCGTTGTTCTTCATTGGGTTGCTTTAGTTATTTCCTTCTTTTCTAATCTAGTTACTTTCAATACATTTGCTGGCTTTGGGAAATTGGGTGGTGGTCGAGGTCCGGAGATTGCAGAAGGAGCACATCGCTTCGCTGGGAGGACCCCTAGGAGTATGTTCCATGCGATGCTTAGGAAGCTTGGAGTCTCCCGGCTTCTGAGGTCTCCGGCGATGGCTGCCTGAATGCAGGAGAAGTATGAGATGGCGATTTGAGGGCCCCATTTGATCATGGTTGGTGTCTGCTACAAAGTTAGGACAGTGATAGCAGTTTTATAGCCGCAGCGCTTCCTTTAGGGGCCTTCCCAACTTTTGTTGAATGATTTCCATCCAATTCCCCCAAGCCGAAGAGATGTATTAGGGAAGAAACTAGTTACAGCGAGAGAAGGAAATCAAAGGAGCAAGAAGAGAACGATATTGAAAAGGATAGGACAAGAGGATTCCACTGTCGGATGCGTTGGTGATGTTGTCGCAGCCCTTGCCCGGGAGATCTTTACTACAGATGTGTCCAGATGTGGCAATGAGGGTGCCTGGATGTCGATCGGGGGGGTGGGGGGGATAAAGAACGATAGCTGTCAATAAGGAACACGAGCTGTAGGAAGGGTGGTGACGTCACGGTCTGGGAGACCTGGGGGAAGCTATTGTATCGTAACAGGGGTCCACGGACCCAGTATCCTGGAGCCTTGACCCCGCGCCGGTCCAGCAACCGGGTGAACCTTTTTCCCCCGACCTCCGAGACACTATCCCTTCCTACGGGCTGGCTCCCATGTGCTTTGCCTAATTGGCAATGGGTTGTACCAACCCCCCATTGATTTCTCTTTGTGTCGAGAGATTTTCTCGACTCTTTAGACGACGTGGAAGTACTCAAATTTGTCGGTGGGATACTGTAGATTTTAGTTTCCGGTTTCACCGGCAGCCTTCTCGAAAAATCTAAGGAAGTGGAAATTTTACAATCTAAAACCTTGCACTTTTCCGATTATCGGCTCCTTGACGAAACATTTAGTAAGAGCTGGATACAACCGCTTCCTAAAGCTTCTGCCTTACACTGGCAAGCCAAATAATCACACCCAATCCTCTCTGTAAAATCTCTTTCTAAAAATCCTCAAATCGGTACACTCCTCCGCGTGCACAACCTCCCGCTGACATTTACTCTTCATCCCCTCCTCAGCCCCTCCTCCAGTGAGAACCAGAGTCCAATTGACACTCCCGAGAAAATAGCCCCAACCGTGAGCCCCAACACACGATAGAGGTAAGCATACGTCAACCGAGTTAGGTAAACACCGAACCCGGCAGTGCCCCACCGCACAATCCCCTAGCACTCTTCAATCTGCAGGAGTTTGCGCTCCCCTCGGTGTCCAGTTTGTTCCTGCAAGGATTTCGATTAGGTCGGCGGAGGTTAGAGCCGGGTCGCAGAGTGCGTGGGTAGCGGCGGAAGTGGAGGTAGAGTTCTGTGAGACGCGCGGGTGCACACGGGAGAGGCTTTTGCGCAGGGGTGAGAAGAGAATAGAGCAGCGGGTTAGTTCTGAGAGGGCGGTTGGCGGGGTGAGGGGTGGCAGGGTGGGCCAGGTTTTGTTGGCAGAGGGCTAGGGGGAGGAGGGGCCTGTAGGTGAGGTAGTCGGTAGTGTATCGCCGGAGCCGGCGAGGAGGGCCAAGAGGAGGTAAACGACAAAGAACTGGGAGGGCATAGTTGTGGATAAGAAATATTGAGAAAACGCCGGAATGTCTGCTTTCGGGGGATCTCAGCGGTTGTGGATTTTGAGTTTTTCTGAGTGTCGTGTTAAATGGGGTTGAGTAGAAATTGACCCTCAAGCCCGTGGAGAAAGAAACCCCACTCACACGATCTCACTCGCTTCCTAAGCATTGCTTGTGCTGTGATCTAATGCCGGCGAGAGTGCAACACAACGCTGGCAGAGGCACAACAGTTGAGTGTCCCAATCGGGTGCGATGAGGCAGGAGCAATAATACTATCCTTCATGATGTATCATACATGCACACACTATTCAAAATAACGCTTTTTAAAGCCTCGCCTCTGGTATTCTAGTTTTGCTATTCCCGATAGTTAAATACAATAGGGCATAATCAGTTATACTTTGCTTCCGGTCATCTACGGGCACAATAGAACACCAGTTCACAGAAGCAAAGGTAGGTGAAAGAAAACTGGCAGAAAATATTGGCATATCAAATCAAATCAAAGTAACAACTAAGACACCAAGCTCAGAAACACAAAATGCGTGCACAATTTAGCCCCATTCCACACAGAACCCATCAAACGCAAAAACTAGCGAGGTGCGCTTCTCAACTAAATATTACCCGATAACTTTCCGGATCAACTATGTACTCCCGTCACGATCCACCAGCTGGTAATCTCCATGAATGTTCCTCACATGAACGACTAGATTGTCATATCTCTTAATCCCCTTTTCGCCAACATTTTCACATCCGGGAACTGGACAGTCAATCCGCTCGTCCAGATGTACCAACTCGTAGTGTCGGTTGAGCGTCTGCTTTGTTCTGAACGGGGTTGGACGGGAACAATCTGGTGCGTTACAAGTGTAAGAGCGGCGAGAGCAAGTGTGGGGACCCCTTCTCTGGGTTAGTCGATGTGGAGGATAAGCGCACAATTAGAATAGGAGGTATGCGAACCTGTTTCCTGAACACCTGTATGATCCACAAAAGACCTTGTCCCCAGGAGGCGCTAGGGTGGCGGAAAAATTAATAGGGCGGGAAGCGAGGGCACCGTTGGACCCGCTGGCTTGGTCCACAGGAGTCGCGTGGCAGAGCGGTGGGCCAAGAACGGAGTAGGAACCGTCATCCTCAAGATGAAGAGGAAGTGGTCCAAGCTCTGCAGGGAGTGGATATGCAGCTCCGGCAGCATCCGTTGCCACAAGCAGGAATTGTCTGACGACCGAAACACCACTTCCACCCGTGTTGTGGTTAGCGAAAAAAAAAAAACTTACTGAGAATCCATTTCTTGAAAGGTAAAGTGCAGATAATTTGCCAAGAAATCAGCAAAATTTTGGAAGAGAGGGACGGAGGGAACTGGCCTCTATTTGAAATTTTCTCACCGGAAAATTGCACTTTCTCATAACCCCTGCGGGTGCCTAATACATATGCAGTGACTCTTTACCACCAATCATTCACGGTAAAAACGAGCCTGAGGCAGAGATCCACTGTAAGCCTTGTGGTACATACAACGCGCACAATCACTGATTACTATTATTTTTAATTCCATCGCGCACAATCACTGATATTACCGCTAACTTATACGGCACACCAGGGACGGCGATTGAGTGGCCATTCTCCTGTCTCAAAACAAAGCCTGCAGCTTTTCTGGGTGATTTGGGCACATGTCCTCGAGTACTGTTAGGGTTTAAACTTGACTTTCTTAACTTGCTGTTTTCTAGCTTATCTGCAATTAACTTATGCTAAATTGCTAGTTAGTCACGATCTTGGCTTTGTGTGGTTTCGTTGTTCTGCAGGGGTGGTTGTTGCCTAGGCTTGGCGGACAGGGGCTTCTATGTAAGATAGGTTTTGTCTTCTCTCACGCTTCCCTTCCTTCTTTACAAACCAACCAACGACCTCCCACTGAAGAGAGGACAACGGCAACGAGGATCGTGTGTTTTGAAGAAGGAAAATTGGACCTGTACTTATCTAGTCGGACAACCTGCTGGGTTGGGCTTTCTTTGCGACGGGAATTTTCTGTTTTGTGCGGTTTGTGGGGTTGGTTTTGCGACATAGCTTAGTAAATTCAGATTGATCGTGACTTGTGTGGTTTGTTATTCTACTTCAGTGTTCTTTGAAAGTGATAGTTGTTTTTACGTACTTCTCCGCTTCCGTAAAGTAGATACTTCTACTATTCCACCGATTTTCTTCTTTTCAGTACCGTGGGGGTTTCGCTTGTCACAATATTATTTGGCGCTAAAATGCGGCATCTATGATACCACTCATTTTTGCCAAGAAATACTACAAAAAGGAAATTAAGCCTCGGTAGAGGCCGCATCCCCAACTCACTTTAATTTTGGTATCGCATTGCACAATACTCTACTAGTAATAGAGATTTCATGAAAGCCCGCTTGATACCCTGACATATTTCTCATTCACTTTCGTTTTTCACACCGCTTCAGAGATCCTCCCCCAATAGGACTCGTGTGTTGTCATTAAGCGTAAATTTTAGGTAAATGCCGTGGTGAGCGAATGACTTGTTCAAGCGCGTAGGTAAGTTTGGGGGGGGATGAATGTCGTTCATTAGAAATCATGCAAACTTTCTGACCTTGTGCATGCTCTTTGACCCAAGCATTCTATTCTAATTATCTATGTCCCTTCATTCTTTCTTACCTAACTTAGTGTTAGCCGAACAGTAGGGCGGGTAAGCAATGGATCACAGGCTGAAGGAGGAACTAAAAAATGTCTACAAGTAGCGAGAGATTTAGCCTTCAAAAAGCCGGGATGTGCCTTGTAGCTTTGCTAGTGACACACCAAGTCAAAATTTAACTTTTCGCTCCATCACCATTTTCAGATCTCGCACCGGAACTCTATATCAAAGAAATTATAAGCATTGAGGAGGCCTTATCTTACTCACGGCGCCGGTAAATACCCCAGATGCCGGATTGCATCATGTATCCTCGCTAAAGCTACCGTAGCACCTCTCTGGTGGGAGCACAAGGACATATGGAAGGTGGAGTAAACAAATATGTTGCAGGGTCGCGAAATATCTTTTATAGATTCTTGAATATCCGCGAGACATCCCTACTTGCCCCTCAGAATGTCTGGCTATTTCTTACCTAAAACATAGCCATACTCATCCAGGCTCCCCCAGCCACCCTCTACCATGTTGAGCGGAGCGAAGCAGGCGGCGAATGTAGTTAAGTCACTCTAGCACTCAGGACATTTTGATAGCAAAAACTGACCACTAATCTTTAGGAAGACGGATCTTGAAAACCACGGTTGTTCGATCCCGGAGACGATCAATTGTAGCCCTCGGGGGTTCATGGTAGGGTGATCCGTTAACCCCGTGGTTACCTCTTAGGCCATGGAACAGTGTCATTGCTCCCACCATTCCCCCATGTCGTTTGCCGGCGTTTGGTCAACCCAGATATCCAGAACTGCTAGATAATTAGCGGAGAGCTTAGAGAAACTGACTCTCTACTCTCACGGATGGTGGGTTCTTTTTACTGCCCCTTCTTCAGCCTTCTATTAGAGGGAGATCATTAAAATAAGATCAACTACTGGGTTCCACTTCCCCCCACGGTTCCACGGTTGCTACCAATTTTTCGCGGAGGTCTGAGAAGTTGTTCCTAGCAGTGGTCATGCGTCATGCCGGGATAGCTAGCTTGGAATGAATTAAATCCTATTCTACTCTCGGTGATTTCTAGATAGCTGATAGCTTTTATTTGGTGTCAAGATATCCGAGCCGAGATCTAAAAAATCAGCCAACTAGTGATTTGCAAATATCCTTCTGCCAAGCCTGCCTGCAAATTTATAAATTTTCAAAACAGTATCTGTGGCTGACTCTGTAAGGAAAGGAAATAGCCGGAGATCTTGGGTTTGCATTGTGGATGTATTCTAGATCGCGATTTAAGACCACTACAGTCCCAAACACGCGGAAATTTTCAAAACCGCGTGTACTGAACACACCGTAAATTCCTGCACACGCCTAGCAGACTACCACTCCAATACCCTGAATAATTACTTTTCATTATTTGATCGAGACTACTCCTCCAATGGTTCCATCTTCCCCTTTTCTTGCTACCCCCAAAAGGGACTCACCAATCCACCAAAGCCCCAAATTCAATCACTCCTACCCACTACCCTCCCCCCCTACCACCCCGTGCCCTAGCCGGACCCCCCCTACCATACCCCTCATCCTCCAAAACTCTCATCCTCGCTCGAACAGACTCCAGCACCTCCGTCAAAGCCAGAGCGATAACCGCAACCAGGGAATTGATCCTCTGGCGATCGGCCATCGGAGTCTGCGGATCCGCCAGGACAATCGTCCACAGCTCTAGTAGCTCGCGGAGACCCTCCGGGTATATCCTAATGACTTCCTGGAAGAACTCGATGGCTCGCGAGGCTGGTGGTGGGTCCGGGGGAGTGTTTGCTTCGAGTGGCATTTTGGGTGGTTGGGGATTTGTGTGGTTCTGTTGGAGATTTGTGGATTGTGGAAGGATTCCTGTTAGGGGAGTTAAGGAGGAGGGTTAGTCTTGAGAGGTGGTTTCAAGTATGGGTTCAGATTGGAAGCGGAGGTTGAAAACCGGGTTTATAGTATGATATCTTTGTTTTATGTATTAGGTTTGAATTATCCTTTGGTGTCTTGGTTCAGCATTCGCAGCCGTAAGGTACTTGTATCAAATATAGGATATCTGACAATGAGACTGAGTTTCTTTTTTACTGGCAAAGTAGCTGTATACTAATAGACGTGTTTTCAGATACTTCAAGTTGCCAGGTAAAGGTCTTCACGACATCTGGAATGCTCCCACTGTGTCTAGCTATACTTGCAGTGACTTAAACACAAAATATTATGAAACCGGTACCGGACATCTACCCGAAATTTTATTTTCTACGGCTGCCTCTTCCCCCCTTTACCGGAGGGGACAATACACTTGTTTAAGGGTCAAGGAGACCATCATCGAATATCACTCGAGCTGAATTCTCTTCTCTGTTGAAAATAATCAGCGGGGGAAACGATCATCGGGGAGGGTTTTACTGAGTAGAACTGAGACACAAGTAAGCACACGGAGTTTGTATTAAGTGGCGAAAGAGTTCGCCGTTTCCTTTATTGAGGAGTGTAGTTAATAGGAGAAGTAAAGAACAGGAAGGAAGGCCGAAGTTAGGGCAAGGAGGAAAGAAAGCAAAGGGAGGGAATTTCCCACACCAAGGGCCGCTATTTCCAACGCTATCTATGCCCGAGACTCCCGAAACCAAATATCGGGAGGCGATACGAGTGCAACTCTAATAATGGTAAAATTGAAAGAAACTTCAAGTTGTGTTTTGTGATAAAAATAGATTTGTGAGACCATGGAATGCTCAACTACCTCAGCAATATATCAAGATGGTGCTACGGGCTTTCTGCCCAGAGGGAGATTCTTTAATCCTCGGTTCTAGGAAAATGAAAAGAGTGAGATACCCCTAACAAGCGCTGATATCATATTTGGCTTTGTAGCCACCACAATAGACCCCTCACCACATAGTCCTGACCCGTATCTTCTAAAAAGAAAACTAATTCTTCAAAGAATAGGCCCCCTCTCCCGAGCGATTCAATTCTCCATCATCCTCCTCATCCCTCTCCTCCTCGCCCTACTGTTTTCGGTTGCCCCCCGGTCCAAACCAAGCAGTCACTAGTCACAACAGCCAAAGCTCCCATAGAAATCTCTGCGGATGAATACCTTGATCCAGGCGTAACTCTCCTACGCTTAGCAGTCTGGGAGAGGCACTTATTAGGCATCCCGCGGAGTGTTTGGTCTTCCGGATGTTCTTTTTTTTCCCCTTTTTCCCTCTTTAGTGCTCTACTCTATTAAACTAGGGAAAATGGACAGCGCAGCGGTGGATGGAAGAAGAAGTCTTCACCCGGAACTTGGGCGCTATGTAAGAAAGGTAGGCCAGGCTACTCCAACAACTCCACTCCCGCTCCTCTAAATCGAAATAATAGTAACGCCAGGCGTATGAGGAAGCTCAAGTAACATATCCCGATCTTTCTATCGATCACTACACCCATCTCTCTATTTCCCCGGATGTCTATGTTTCTCTGAGCACTCCCGTGGTGGTAGGAAGGGAGGTGTTGAGGGATTTCCTTGGCAATCCACTAAAGCAGTAGAGCAATCCGTCACACCCCTGAAAGATTTGTAATACTTCTGTAACTTCTGCTTGTAGAGAGGTGGTTGCGCTGATGGAATTTATAGATAGTGGTAGTCGAGCTCCGCAGATTGCAGAGGGAGCACATCGCTTCGCTCGGAGGACCCCTGGGAGTACGTCCCATGCGATGCTTTGGAAGCTTGGAGTCTCCTGGGATTAGAGCTCTCCGGCGATGGCTGCAGATGTGCGGGAGAAGTATGAGAGTGATCAGAGGGCCCCATGTGATCATGGCTGGTCTCTGCTACCAAATTGGGACCGTGATAGCCGGTTTATAATCGCGGCGCTTCATTTAGGGGTTTTCCTAATTTTTGTTGCATGATTTCTATTGATTCCTCTTTGGGTCGAGAGATTTTCTCGGCACTCTTTGGACGATGCGGAAATGCCCAAATTTGTCGGTGGGATACTGTAGATTTTGGTTTTCAGCTTCACCGGCAGGCTTCTCGAAAAATCTAAGGAGGCGGAAATTTTACCATCTAGAGCCTTGCAGTTCCCCGATTCCCGGTGCCTGGACAAACCATTTAGCAAGAGCTGGATACAACCACTTCCTAAAGCTGGTGTCCCACATCGGCAAGCCAAATAATCACACCCAATTCTCGCTGTAAAACAGCTTTCTAAAAATCCTTAAATACGCATACCCCTCCGCGTGCACAAATCTCCCGTTGGCATTTACTCCTCATCCCCCCCTTAGCCCCTCTTCCGGTAAGAGAACTAGAGTCCAAATGACACTCCCGGGAAATCGCTCGAACCGTGAGCACCAACACACGATAGAGGTAAGTATACACCAACCGTGTTGGGTGAACACCGAAGCCGGCAGTGGCCCACCGCAAAATCTCTCAGCACTCTTCAATCTGCAGGAATTTACGCTCCCCTCGGTGTCCGGTTTGTTCCGGCGAGGATTTCGATTAGGTCGGCGGAGGTTGGAACCGGGTCGCAGAGCATGTGGGTGGCGGTGGAAGTGGGGGTAGAGTTCTGTGCGGGGCGCGGGTGCTCATGTGAGAGGCCTTTGCGCAGGAGGGATAAGAGAATAGAGCGGCGGGTGGTTAATTATGAGAGGACAGTTAGCGGGGTAATAGGCGGGAGGGTGGGACAGGTTTCGTTGGCGGAGGGCTAGGGGGAGGAGTGGGTTGTAGGTGGGGGAGTCGGTAGTGTATCGCCGGAGCCTGTGGGGAGGGCCAAGAGGGGGTAAATGGCAAAGAGCTGGGAAGGCATAGTTGTGGATAAGAAATATTGGGAAAACGGTGGAATGTCGGCTTTCGCGGGATCTTCAAGGGTTATGGATTTTTAAGTTTTTGCTGAGTGTCGTGTTAAATGGGGTTGAGTAGAAATTAAGCCTCAAGCCCGTGGAGAAAGAAGCCCCCATTCACACTATCTCACTCGCTTCCCAAGCATTGCTTGTGCTGTAATCTAATGCCGGGTGAGCCACTCCACCTCCTAACTAAAGAGCGGAAGCAGAAACAGCTGAGGAAAGCGCCCCGTACCAGGGGTTGTCGGGTAAATGCGAGACCTTGCGTCGCAGCCAAGTACGATATGATACTCGAGTACTTGAGCACCCAGCCGAATATTCGTAATAATAATTCGGGCGGCCTCATCAACAGCAGGGAAGAGAATTCGCTTAAAATCTTGCACCCCATTCTTCGGCTTCCATGATAGCCTTCATCCTCTCGGGCTTGCTTCTTACCAGATTGTCAAAATAGCCAGAATCTAGCGAATCCTAGCAGCGCTTAATAGTATCCTGGATTTCTTTCCCCATAGCCGAACCTTGGGTATCCAGGGTAGATGGATCGGTATATAATTTCTCAAAAAAGGACTTCATCTCTGTCTACGCGGGAGTTTTGGAGGAACCGGTCCCCCGTTTGGTTTATTGGCATTCCAGCATCATAGAAGCTGGCTAAATAGCTTTGCCCCAAGCGCAAAAGGGTGCTAGTGTAGGGAGAGAGATCCACCGTACAGGGTTGGCTTGGTTCTAGTGTGTTGTGATCGGAGGAAACACTTTCACAGATTTTCAGCTGGGGTACTCGGCAGCGTGAGGTGTTCGCGTTTACTCGCGGTGTCGAAGCGCTTTTAAAAAAGACTGCTATTGCATACAAGTACCACCAAAATTCGGTCTTTTTGCTTGGATTTGGGCGGTATGCAATAGCAGTCTTTTTAAAAAACGTTTCGACATTGCGAGTACTTGACACCCGCAGCGCGCAAATTCGCAGAGTCCGCCTTGCGGCTGAAAGCACCCACCGGTAGAAGAAAGACGGCTCACCTCGGTCCCTAAAATCAGTGATCAAAATCAATAGACAGTGCCCGCTTAGGTAATCCTAAAGAACCAGGTTTTCAAAGTTTTCACAGGAGATTCAGATTTGACGCACAATGATCTACTCTGTGGATACCCGAGCCATTTTATGATGGTGAAAATTATTCTCTATGATAGCTCACCTAGAGAAAATTACCCCCTATGTTAGAGAGCGTTACTTCGGGTTCTTGCTTTCCTTATTTTTTTTCTCTATCCATGTGCCTCCCTTACGCTTTCCCATGGTACGTATTGCGCTCTCTTCCTCCTTACCACCCTCTCAGCCGAGAGGAAGAGACCACCCATTTTCGTCACCAGCTAAATCGTAAGGATCCATAACATTCCCCCCAAGGCCGTCTGCGAAGTAGTCTACAATGACGTCTCAACGGCTACGAAAACGATTGCATTCCGAATAGTATCGGTACCGCACTAAGCTGAGTTAGTTGGTTAGTTTCATCTTGTAGGTTGCGATAGTTAGGTAGCTTACTGGACCGGAAGGTGGATCAGACCCAGATGTGAATCGCACAAATCCTCACTAAGGGAATTTCGACAAAATAAATCCTCCGAATTCAGCTCAAAACCGGCAAATGTTAAACGGCGCGCTATCCCTTACCTTGTGGCCGAAATTCAAGGCTGCGTTAGCGTGCTGCGAAGTGCTGTCGGTTCACGGCAGGGTATTTTTCCGGTGCCCATCACAACCAATTTGGTTTACCTCCTAGCTAGCCTCGTTCTGGATGTTGAACGTTAGCCTATTTTAGTATCTAGGATCAAATCTACGCGGCCACTCTTGTTTCCGTCATGGCAATGCTGAACAATACCGATTATGTGGTATTCTGAGCACTACACCACTTCTGAAACAATGTTTTTCCTATCACGATTACCCAAATAAGCTAGTAGTAGTATCTAGCGCTGGCCATGATTACGAGGTAAGGGATAAGAGATATCTCCTGCCCTTCAGAATCTCATCTCTTCAGGGTTGTGAGACAATTGAGATTTCCAGAATTCGATTTTTTTTTGGCGCGTTTTAACTGATCCACTTCCCCGCCTGATCCTTTTCTCGGTCCAATACGTTATGGGTGAGGGGCGCAGGCGACGTGGGGGGATGGCGGTTGGTAAGCATAGGGAGTAAGCGGTTTCTTTTCTGGTGCCACTTGTAGACCTATACCTTTGGATGCGGTTTAATTCAGTAGGCTGCGTACACTAGACAAACTCATATTTAAGCAGGAAAGAGGGTAGTGAGGGAGCATCATCTGTCGCACCCCCTTTCCATCAATCTTCATCGTCTTTTTTCTTTGATTTTTATCTCCTTTGACCCCAGCTGTGGAATCGTGATAAGTGGAACCGAATTTACCTCCTTTCGGAAGTGCCTATTTCCCACTGAAAAAATGCCAGGAGTTAGAGAGAACCTCCGACTGGATCATACATTACTCAAAACCTGGCTTGGGGCCAACGGTCTTGTGCTTATATAAGGTGAAGCTAATTATATCATACCTCGCGAGTTAGTATGATATCATTCGTGTTTGCTTTTTCTTAGGCCCTGTTTCGCACGCCACCATATAAAAAAGTGCCATTTTTCTTGCCAAACAGGGCCTTACTATGATAGTAGTCACAAACTTAGCACTCATCTGCTCGGTTTTCGATGCAACGGTTTCTTTCCTCACCACGGACGCAACGATATCTTTCCTCCACGGACGCAAACATTCACTTCTTCATTGATACGAAAGTCCCTTCTCTCTCCCTACCCTGAGCTGGAGCGATGACATTGGTAGACTGGTACATGCTCGAATGCGAGCCGCCCATTAATCGCTTGGCATATCTCAATCTCTTCATCTATGATTCACACTATCACGATACAGCGCTCGGGGGGTCTCTGGGTCGCGGAGGGTATTACCGACACCAATCTCTACCCTATGGTGGAGATTCTCTGTATCTTTACCAATACTTTCGTCCTAGAAGGCGAGAACCAGCGACAGTGTTCCCAAGCGTCCCGTCCGCCCTGTAGGCACCGCCAGGACTGCAGTCCCGGGCGCCCCGGGCGTCTGTCTCAAGCTGTATGGTAAGAGCCTCCGTCCTTTTGGAAAGACTATCGTCTAAGAGGGTGACTGTAGGGCCCTACAGTCCTCGACGTATCGGTAACTCCCGAATCGTACCTGCACTCCTCGTCCGTCATCTGCAGTCCAGCGATGGGTTGAGAGGGATGAGCAACCGCTCCGGCCGGGCAATTACTACATTGACACTAATGGTAGGTCACCCTTGCGCTTCGGCTATCGCCCATCACTCACCCACTATCCCCTGGGATACCAAGTTGCCCATTTGGGACCCTTAATCCACTCCGGCCCGACTATGCTCTCCAAGATTCAACCATCACATGAGAGAATCTTTTTATTAGTTTTCATTCTAAATAAACCTTTTCCTTTATTTCCCATGTTACCGATTTCTTAAAATTTTAAACTATACTCTTGCTCTCTGGTGTTGTTGGGGGGAGGGGTATTTGGGTTCGTTAGCGGCTGACAGCTTAGGGGATAGGTCCCATTGCCGTCACAAGTGAAGTCCCTCTATGATACTTCGTACTCTTTCCTTGCGGTCCGGAACAAGGGTTCAAGCGTTTTGTCACTCTATGCGCGATAGAGACCGGCGATGTGTTATAACAGGCAGGCCAGGAGTAATAGATGGTGTTAGTTTCTGGAGCACCTTGGATGCTACTCATATATTTCCTTTAGCATACGAGAAGCATTGGAATGATTGTAACTACAGTCGCTGGATCACCGTTCCGCCAGCCTCTGGGTCAGATGGATCCATTAACTCCGTGCAGAATGGAATATTAATCGGTGCCGATATCCACGTATTATTTGACTCCTATGATTTCTCAATCAATGGCGGGTTGGTACAACCCATTGCCAATTGGGCAAAGGACGGGAGAGACCGCCGGAACAGACTAGAGGTGTCTCGGAGGTCGATGGAAAAAGGTATAACCGAACGCCCACGCAGCCGGAGGTCATAGCTCACCCCGGGTGGGTCCGTGAGCTACCTACAATACCTACCAGCTCTCCACTCCATCAAACGCGAAC
>Ga0307513_10004121_pt1 | contig 19481 bp, 19 predicted proteins | sample 15_EM_MG_FD_202174 | JGI IMG/M metagenome (GOLD analysis project Ga0307513, IMG submission 202174) | Populus trichocarpa ectomycorrhiza microbial communities from riparian zone in the Pacific Northwest, United States - 15_EM | ecosystem: Host-associated > Plants > Roots > Unclassified | place...
TCCAGAGACTTCTGATTCATCAGTGCCTGATAATATCGAATGCCCTTTTCAGGATACTCGTCTTCTTTGACTTGCGACGGTCCACCCTTCTTCATCTCGTAATCGAAATCCCGGTTTTGAGTTTGCACCGCCCATCGTGGGTGGGTCGTTCGTTGAGCCTGGAATTCGTAAAGCGGGACTCCCCATCCGCATGACTGTAGAGGGGGGTGGAGGTATGAGAAGAAGTTGGAGGCGCGGGGTTAGCCGATGTTCTTTGTATAGAGTTTTTTGGTAGAGACGGAAGAAGGACGGATAGGCTTACCGTGCCAACTTTCCAAACGTGGACGAGAATGACCGACCGTGAACTTGGTTGGCGAGCTGCTGGGTCGATTAAGGTGGCGTATTCGGGTGTACCAAATTCATGTACGGTGGCTAGGAAGAAATCCTTGTGAGTAACTTGACGATCGGGGAGTGGGGATGGATAAGGCCAGACCTCGGCCGAATAAACGAACGATCCTCGGGGGTCCATTCAGCGCACAGAAGAGGAGCGTTATCCGTCCGTTTTCGCGTACGTGAGAGACGGTCTCGATGCCTGTACCCCCTCACGATGAGCATCCCAGGCTTCAGGGTGACCCAAGTGGAGGACACACCGCTGCCCATCAAATCCTCATACCAAACCTCATTAGCGTTATTCACCCGGAAGCTACCCTTCAATCCTTTCGGCGACAGATTCACATGGCCGTCCTTCGATAACGGGGCGGATGCTACCCAGAAGACATGTTGGTCGAGCAGCCAGGGGATGATATGGTCGGGGATGGACTCGAAGAACTCGGGCATGGATAACGACGGGGAAGGAGTTGCGTGAGTGGTTCGTGGGGTGGGTGACGCAACGGAGAGAATAGAGATAAGGGAGGGGCGGAGCGATGATGGTGGTGTAAATCCTGCGTTCCTTTTGCCAACCTGCCTCCTCGGTCCGTAATGACGGTGGCCAATCGTGTTCGATGGCCCATAGCTGAGGTGGGGTGGGAAGGGGTTGCAGTAGCACACCGGGTTTCCTCGAGAAACGGCATGGCTGTCACCGTAGCTGGCTAGCAGATCAGGAGGCCGGGCGGCTTGTCGATCGTGGATCTGGGATCAGTGAGCGCGGGCGGTCCGGTACATCCGCATATCCTGTACGCTTGGCTCGAAGAAACCTCTTGGTCCGACCGTGCACGATGGGCCCTTCTCGAGCCACCTACCAGCGCCACCTCTCTGCGGTACATAACACCCTCTGCCTAACGTACTCTCCCGCGACAACCCCCGCCCACCCCGAGACCTCACCGACCAAATTGTCCCCCCGGTCAGTACCCCGGTTCGGTCCCATCACCTATACCGTTGGATGTCGACCCTTTCGCGGGGTTCTCATTGCGGTCAAGATCGCATCGAGCTCCCTCCTCCTCTGAACTTGAGGTTGGATTCGAGCTTGGGCTTCTCCCCCCCCCTTTTCTCGTGGTGAATTTCAAGCGAATCTCGTGGGAACTCGGCGTACCTGAACTGTCGAGGCTGTTTAGCCGCCTTGGCGACTACACCCCTCCAGTTTCTTCGTCAAGAGACCAAGTCGTTATATTCGGAGGGGAGTCGGATCTTGAGGAACTCCGCCGCCAGTTTCCTGCTGGGTTAAACCTGGAAGGAAGGCTCGCAGAGCGTATCAAAAATAATTTGTCGAGACTTAAGGATACTTAGTGTTGAATCCCAAAACTTCTAACGTCGCCTCGGAGACTAGGGTGTTCCAAACTCATAGAATTCAGCGGGGCGATCGCCATCCCGTTGCTTTACGTGTCACCTGTACGATACTACTTCACGGTCAGTTGATTTCTCAGATACGAAGACGTGAAGGACAAACTGACTATTTACAGAATTCCGAGAGAAATTGGTCTCAACTTCCTGGTAATCGCGTAGCGTGCCATCGGAGAACGATGGCCCATTAAGCGTGATGGTAGGACCCCGGTACGCGATCGTCCATGAGGACCGCGAACCAATAAACACTGAACTACCAGACTGTTCCTACTCACAGCCATTGCGCGGTGGATCGAGGAGACCTCGTGCAAGGAGGGTTGAGTTTCATCGACCCTGGCTCTGGGTATGTGGGTATTTATTCAGACGAGCGGTCGGAACATGTCACGATGTCAATCCTTTGCCGAAGTCCACCATCTCACTTATGGGCGTTAGACATCAGCTCGTTCATGTATATAAACGGCTCCGTCATGACGTGGAATTCGTCCACCCTTACTCCTCCGCCTTGCACGATGTCTCCCTCCAGCTCCTCGACTCTACCAAGCGACCACCAGCAAAACAATGGTCGCCCCTTGGTTCCTGCTCCCGCAGCTAGAGGGCTAGACGCCTCCGACGTCGCAAAGAAACCGCGACGTATTTACGGATCTCGAAAGGCTTCCCATATCCTCGATATCATCGTGGTCGGCTGCGGTCTAGGTGGCTTGGGTGCTGCGTTTTGTCTCTCGCAAGCCGGCCACCGCGTGACCATCGTCGAATCCTCTCGCGAGATTGGGGAAGTCGGTGCGGGCATCCAAGTCAGCCCTAATTCGAGCCGGCTCCTTCAGAGGTGGGGCTTGGGAAAGCATTTAAAAGATATCTCCGTGGAACCAGAAGCCATAGTGTTCAGGAGGTACGACACCGGCGAACTCATTGGGTTTACGAAGTGGGGAGAGGCCATGAAAGAGGATTACGGCGCACCGTATTACACCATCCACCGTGCCGACCTTCACAAACTCCTCTACGATATTGTTGCCCCGCACGTCACCATCCTACTGAATTCGGCCGTCGTTGGATGCGACCCAGATCCAGTGTCACCTTCGGTCACCCTCAAGTCCGGAAAGGTCATGAAGGCGGATTTGATTGTCGGGGCGGATGGGGTGAAGAGTTACATTCAGCAGGTTGTGTCGGGGAAACCGATACCGGCCCGGCCAACGGGAGACGCAGCTTATCGGCTGACCATACCTGCCTCGCGGATGACGCAGGACCCAGAGTTACGAGAGTTCATTGAACGCCCGGAGATGGTTGGATGGTTGGGACCAGAGAGACACATCATGGCATATCCCGTCGTGCGCTAAGATGCTTCCTTTCGAAGTTTCGACCCGAATATGCTAACCATATGAGCCCTTTGTATAGAGGAGAAACGAAGAGTATAATGTCGTTCTATTGTACCCAGACGACGGGACGATAGAATCCTTAACTGCAGAGGGAAGCGCGGATGAGATGAGGCAAGATTTTAGTGATTTCGAGCCAAGGTGAGAATATTCCTCGCATTCCAGGATAATTTTACTCAATGTTCCCGGATAGAATTCGCAAAATGCTCGGATTCGTTCAGTCGACTCTCAAATGGCGCATGATTGACCGGGAGCCTCTTGATAAATGGATTCACGACTCTGGACGCGTGATTCTTTTAGGAGATGCGTGCCATCCGATGCTGGTAAGATTTACCGCGGATTTATTCTTAGAAGTGATTGTTCACATTCCTCCTTCCTAGCCATACAGAGCGCAAGGTGCCGCAATGGCGATTGAAGATGGGGCCGTGCTTGGAAACCTCCTCTCGCGAATATCCCACATTTCTCAATTGAAGCCTCTACTTGAGGCCTACCAGGATCTCCGACTTGGCCGCACCGCGGAGGTGCAAGGATCCTCGCAACTTAACCGGCACATCTTCCACCTTCCAGACGGGCCGGAACAGAGAGCACGAGATGACAACATGCGGAGGGCAATTGCCTTGGAACTCTCTGGTAATCCGGAGGCGTTGTGGCGCGAATCGGCTGGGAATCAGAACCAGTGGGCGGATAAGACAAAATCCAGTATTCTGTTTGGATACGATGCGGATGATGAGGTGGATAAGTGGTGGGCGGCTCATGGAAGGGAGCTGGAGGTGTTTGTAAGATCGAAGCTGTAAGTTTTGTGACGGTCGCTAGGGGAAGCACTTGGGGGTTTGTTTGCTTGTGTGTGTGTGTACTAGCAGCAACTCGTGATACAATACGTGTCCTTGAAAACCCATGACCTGTGAACGGGAACAACTTTATTCGACCGCCGCCGTAAGCGGAGGGTGAATAATCAATGCATCAGATTTTGTTTTGGATTTCTTTTAGATGAGCGATCGTGGGAAACGCTCCCCGGCTGGACCGCCACCATGGCCTACCAGAATTCCCCAGACCCCGGTCCCTTTCGGCTCCCTTCCAGGGGCCGCCATGCCGTGGCCACCGCGACCCGCCAATATGGTCTCCGCGAGTCTGAAATATGGTTGTGGTGGGAACCCCCGTAGATTCTCCGTCGGGGGCCGCTCTCGTGTTTTGGACACCTCTCCTCGTTTCTTCTTCCACCTTGGGCTATTCTCGCTCGACCCGCTGGAATTGTACCAAAGTCGTCTCGGAGAGGTTACACCCGTTGTACGGTGGAAGTCCCTTCTTAATGCAACAAGGTGACTGTTATTGAACTCCTGTCACTCACTGCACGTGTTCACGGCAGCTGCGAACGCTCTCCACTCGCCTAAGTACCCGCGATCTCGATCTCACTTCTCTTGGAGTCACGGGGGCTGCGCGAGGTGGCCCGCGAGTCTGAAACAGACGGTTTTAGTTCGGTTCATGTGGGTTGTCGGAGCCACAAGGGCGTGGTTCAGCTGTCACTGAAGGGCGGGTACATCATTTCTGTTCCGTTCCTCATCGGTCGCTCACTGATGGGAGGTATTTGTTATATTGGCAAAAACATCTGCCCGGTAGGCCTCAGGGTAAGTTCGAACGTCTCTGCGTGAGCGATAAAGCCCAGCCTATGCACCGCCGATGATCCCAACGATACCAGATACCCCAATTATATCGGGGTGAGCCGCAGAAAGTGGCACGAGGGCTATGTACCATCGGGCTTTGTATACAGCCAAAACAGATCGGACAGAGATCGCTAAACTGTACACAGCGGCTGCCTGTGGGAACGGGAAACCACATTCAATGGACCCTGTGCGGGGGGTTCTTTGCTCCTGTTTGAAGAAGAAGCGATAGCTTCGAGCACAATATCAAATTTCTCCCTCGTCGGACCGAACTCGTATTTTCGCTTAGAAATGCGTGGGGTGCCTGTTGACGATCCTTCCGTAATCAGGCCCAAATCCCTCCATTTTGACCAGAGACAGGCCATTTAGAGGGCTGAGGAGTGTAAGAGGACAGACAAGAGATCCGGGGGCAGACCCTTCGTCATTCGTCCGTCGGACCAGCCGTATCATTGATACCCTTCTTAACCTTGATGACGCAGAACAATCACCATATTAGCTACATCGGGTGACTACCCACAACGCTAGAGAGGATCATATCCGTAGAGGGGTGCCAACAGTCGGGGTTTGCACTATCGACGACCCGACAGAGCGGCCGAGTGGACCTCTGTTTTCCTCATTCAAATTCGTCGAATATCGATATACAACCTTATGGATGGTCACGCATTGGATGCTTGCGTTTCCAAAGCAGCTACTATCGAAAATGCCCAAATCAACCAACTCTGCACACCTTCCAGAGTCACCTCAATTCAGGTGACAAACAAGCTAGGCGGTTCCGAAACCATTGACTGCCTGGACAAAAGGTTTCTGCGACCAGGAGCAGAATTTTGCCGCCTCCACGCCCATCATGTGAGTTCTCTGAGCTCACGTTGGAAACCGTATTGTATACACCTTACCAACCTGCGGGACTCTGACCGTCATTGAAAGCTCGCACCTGCAACGCCGCAGTTTTGACGGATCGAAGATTTGCCCACGGGTTTCGCCGAAGCGTCGAATCGGGTTCAATCCCGAGAAGCCTTCCGCAGCTCCTTCGTACGAGTACTGTATCAAACCTGTTGAAATTGTTGACACATCGGGGTTACTCCACCGAACGAGCTGCAACGGATCTCGCGGGCCCCGGACCGGATGTCACGTCGGGCCGGGGTAGGGACAGAAATGTAAATCCACTCTGGACCAAGGCACATTTACGATGAGAAGGACGTGAACGGCGACGATCAACCACGTGGGGTTCCAAGACCACCCCAAATTGTGTGCCTGGAGAGTTATTATCGGCGGGATACATTGGATTGTCTGGCGGAGAGACCTAATATGACTTTCTCAGTCACAATGACGCGATCCAATGTATTGAGCCTGATGCCGTAGGTTGGGAAAGAAGGCAAAGATACCTTTTGCGTCGTATCAGGTGCGCCAGGCATCTGTGGAGCTGCTGGGAAAACGGCAACGCGTCGCGCGCCCACGCCACGAAAGCTATCCAGACAGTAAGACCTTACCCACATGAGACCTTCAGAGCTCACGTTCCTGTAAACATCATACATGACGTCGCGGGTGGGAGACGCTGCGGATTTTCGTGATCGCGGCCGATCCCTGGAGTGACCGATCTTCCGAGACCCAAGCGCGGACGAGAAATTGGAAGAGTTGGAAGCACCTGATATACTATACACAATGGTAGTTTTGCTAGTAACTACAAATGGGGAATCGGGCGTGGTATCCTTAGATGTCTCGAATACATACTGTAGTGGGTATAAAAATAATTCTATGTACGTCATGGAAAAAGCGAAAGAAAGAAGAAAAAAAAGAAGAAAAAAAGAGAACCCCATTGGTAATGTTTGGTTCCGCCTGTCACCGCCCTTGACGGTACGAGAACAATGCGTGACAACCTGGAATGGAAGGAGGCGTCCAACAACTTGGTGGGGTAGTGTCTAGAAGATCGAATCAACGCGCCCGCGGGTCCCGAGCCTTGGCGTTGGGAACGGGAAGTGGTAAACTCGCGGCTGCCACTGGGTTGTCCCCACAATCTATAGCGCCGGCGCCGTCGAAGTCTCGGCCGGTGGGTGGTATCCACATCAAAAAGATGTACGCCACTCAGCGGAAATTATCTCTGCTCGTAAGGTACAGGTAATCCGAAAGCACGGTCGGCGGATGACGAACTGAAACACATCAGCGCTCAGGGCAAGCCGCAGTTCCGAGAAAGGAGATCAGAACGCACTGGAAGAAAATACACAACACCCCTGGTTATACCTCCCTCCAAATCACATCGGCCGGCCCGCCATGTTCTTCCTCGAGCACGCACCCGCCTGCACCATCATCCGACGCGGTAATCACGACGCGTTCGAAGTCACAGACGAAGACGACCCTCCTCACGGTACGGCAATAGAGCCGAAGTTCGTTCGTTATCGCCCTCAACGCTGGGAACGACATTGGAGGAGGGTTCCAGTCCGTGACCTCAACTTCGACGCATTCGATACGTGGGAGCCCCCTTAACAAACCGTAGAATCTCAGGCGCTAGAACGTAATAAGATAAGCACAGGAAGCGGAAGACGATAGGGGGGCCCAGACCTCTCGGCCATCAACTGGTAGCGCCAACGTTCCCAGATAACGCACGTTATCCATGGTTCGATTGGCAGATACGCAATGTCGTAGGAAGTTAAGAGAGCAGTCGGCACTGTAAGAAGAATCTCCCAAGTCTAGGGAAAGCAACGGGTGGGTGGAAAGCCGCAGGTTGACAAATAGAGTTGTCAACTCCCGACGCTTTTTCTCGACATCCGACGTCGCGAAACACGTCTTTACCCGAGTGATCGGCCGATGCGGAACGAGTGCCGAAACGGCATCAGTGGTGGGACACTCCAGGATGGATAGCTTGGGTAACGACCCCACCATGGGGACCGGTGACACTACGCGCCGAACAGGAGGAGGTGGGGGGGATAACGGAGGGGTAGGTTCGATGGGAGAGGCTTGCGAATCGGTGTCAGCTGGATATGGAAAATCCAGAATATACAAGTCCTCAAGTTCGTCCTGGCCGTTCAGAAAGTCGACGAGATGGTTATCCCAGGCCAAATCGCAGTGGAGCGTCCGAAGCTTGAACTGACACCCATCTAGAATCCAAGCGTGGTCGGAATTGCCAATAAAGTCAATGTGAATGGTGAGGTGCAATAGGCGATGAATTGATCGAAGTCCCGCTCCAACAGATCTCCAATACTCTTCTGGGAAATGGGATGATCCTTCTTCCTCGCTGGTGGCCTCGTCATTCCTAACGGCGATGGTAAGCGCCTCGACGTAACCTGCTACACGCGGTTGACCAGCCAGGATGTCGCAAAGGAAGGTCGTAGTGTCCATGCCTGAGAGGCAAAGTGTGTTGTAGAGAGAGCGCTCGGCGACGACCTGGAAGTCCTTGCACACCCGGGCCAGTGCACAGATGTCGCCCCTACTCCCAGCATGCCGCACGATCAAGTGTCGGGCCTCCATAGAAAGGGCCATGCCGGAATTCCTACGTCCATGTTATCAGTTCGTGTCAACCCCGAGACAGGTGGGTGGCTCCGCACCGTACAACCGGAACGGAAACGAGGTGTCTTGGCCGGAGGGAAGGTACGACGGAATGGTCGACGTTGCGACACTCGGAGGTGGGGGTATGGGCCAGAGGGGACCAGCGCGTAATCTGTGGCTGAATCATCGACCTTGAGACGGAAGGGAGGGCCGGAGGATCCAGTCAGGATTTAAGGGAAAGCATCTAGAAGGTGATTACAAAGAGGTTGAAGGGTGAATTAGAGGTCTGTAACGCCAGTCGCCGTGGTGTGTTATCGGAGGGAAAATAGGCGACCTGCATTTGAAGTTTTGGATGGGAATCAAAGACTCATGATCAGGCACCCGTAACTGCTTGTGGTATCGTCCTGATTGGGTTGCGTCGCACGAGTCGGAATTCACTCTTCCCGGCTCCACGATTCGAGACCGGGGATTCAGTTGATACCACACTATGCTCCCCCATCCGGGTAGAGTTAGATTTTTGTAACGTAGGCGGGGATGGCGGACTGATAGGGGGCGGGGAACACTATTCCGAAGTCCGAGGGATTCCCCTGGTGCCCCGGTTCAACGAATAGGGAAACCACACAGTTAAGCGCCGGGGAGTGAACCAGTGTTTCTCTGATGAGCCAGCCAGATGCGGTCCTGATCTCGGACCCTATTATGCTTCTACCAACGAAAAGGGTGGTGTGAACGTTGACGACGACCCCTGTATGGAAGGAGGTGGGTAAACCCCAAGCATTCGTCATCGGATAAACCATGGCCCAGCGTGTGGGGCGTAACTGTCGACGGCGGAGGTTACGGGGGTCACGGGAAACTTGGCGGAGACCCATAACAAACTGTTCGGAGGGATTGAGGTAAGCTGAAAGTAGCCCAACTGACCTGCAACCGTCAGCCGCGATCAGCGACTCCCTTGGAACTGACAACCCGGCTGATCGAGTGATCCGGGATTGTCAGTCACCTTCACACGCCCACGTCATTTGGTGACGACCTGGAACCGAGCATCCCCGTTCCTTCCGCATCTCTTGCATGATCAGATTCATCCTTGTGCAGGTGGGCGCTCTTCCCCACGCCTTTGTTCTCCTCTGACAACTAGTTTCAGAATCGTCAGGGCAAGACCAGATTGTCCAAGTGGTATGTACCCTACGACGACGACGAGAAAGTGAGCCGTGGTTTCCAAGCAGCGTCCCGGCCATCAGAGGTACTTATCCTCCCATCACAGGTCCGGCTGCGAGGGGAAGTACATCGGATAGTTGCCCCACGAGACCAGAAGTATCAATCGAACTTTGTCGAGGTGTGCTTTCAGGCAGCTCCCTCAGACATTGAGGCTGACTTGAGGCATGAGTTTCGAAACTACAAAATTGTCTACAGGAGATATGCCGGCCTATTCTTTTGCGTCTGCGTAGACGCCAATGACAACGAACTCGCCTATCTCGAGGCAATTCATCTATTCGTTGAGGTTCTTGGTGCGATTGTCTTGGTAACGCGTTCAGTGACCCGGTTCCTCACCCAAAACCAGACACCTTCTTTGACAACGTCTGCGAACTTGATTTAGTTTTCAACTTCTACAAGGTACGATGGCGTTATTATCCATTCTCGACTTCATTGCTCATTAATGGCCAGGTCTATGCAATCCTCGACGAAGTGTTCTTGGCTGGAGAAATAGAAGAGACGAGCAAGGAGGTTGTGTTGGCCCGGCTCGAGGAACTGGAGAAACTTGAATAATTCCGTCGGTTGACCCAGGTCTTCTGTGTCGATGTGACATGACAGTCGATTCTCCTGTTTTCTATACCAACCCCTTGGACACAGGTTTTGGCACGATTTTCTCTTGTTGGGTCCTTATGTGGTACTTTGTCCGGTCTTCCTATTTCCGTAGTCCACCATGCAATGTGATTTGATTTCCATTTCCCTGAACGTTGGGTTCCTACTTCCACTAGCTAGACTCTGAGGTTATATCAGCATGCGGATTCTACCCTCGCTTAGTCCACCGTGGGCCGTATCTTCCCGATGTGCAGTGCCTTTCCTTGATCAGAGACGAGGTTGCGTCGCCGGCGTCCTCATCCGTTCCAGACAGACAGCCCACCCCGGACGGCCAATCAGGATACCACCTGCATGAACACCGCGATGGAGTACGATGGTAGTAGGCCTTGGTAGTGGTAGTGTCCGGGATCCTTTCAACTTTCGTCAGAAATCTCACAGCTATCGAGGGTCAACCCAGAGACGATACACATCTATCTCCCTCCGCTTATTCTATGCACTCTACAGGGCCGCCCGGCACTTATCGCGGCATGAGTTCACAATGTCCAGCATGAGCTGAAATCTCTCGAGAGAAGTTAAGAGATTTCAAGAAAGCGAAAAGATAGCGACTTCGATTCGCCACGTGGATAAGGCGGCTAACTTGTCTCCCGATCTTCCACATCTTCCACGTACACAACACCGACCAAGGCCACCGACGACACCCAGACCCGGCGCAGTGATGGCTGATCCTACCAAAGCTGATACTGAACGAGTCTTCAAAATCCTTAAAGCCCAGAAGGGCAACAAAGTGAGCGGAAAATGTACGGAACGGTGACCAACGCCGGACTTTGACCGTATACAGAGTTGCTTCGATTGCCAAGCCCGTAACCCGACGTGGTCCAGCGTCACATTTGGTGTCTACATTTGTTTGGAATGCTCGAGTGTGCATCGGAATATGGGTGTGCATATTAGTTTTGTCAGGTAAGCTCACGGAACTGCCCAACAGTGGTCTCGGCAGCTGAACCTCCCACAGATCCACCAATCTGGACAGCTGGCAGCTCAATCAGCTACGTACAATGAAGACTGGGGGTAATACTTCTGCCTCCGACTTTTTCACGAAGCACGGTGGATCGGCCCTATTAGCGGACTCGGACCCGAGGAAAAAGTACAGCAGTCGAGTTGCCGAGTTGTACAAAGAAGAACTTGCGAAGCGAGTGAAAGAAGACGTCGTCAGGTGAGTCTCCGATAACCCTTCCTTTGTCGTATCTGGGATCTGATGCTGGTAAAAACAGGTTCCCCACCCGCATTTATGTCGAAGGCATGCCAGAGATCACGTCATCAGCCGACGCCAAAACTGCCACCAACGACGAGGACGATTTCTTCTCTTCCTGGGACAAACCCGCCAACTCTTCCGTAAAGCCGACGACCTCTACCCAAGTTCCACCACCTGTGATTGGTCGCGCCACCCCACCGCAGAACTCCACACCACGAACCGTTACTTCTTCTTCTATCCGGTCGACTTCTACCACGAACGCCAGTCGGCCGACCCCTAACTCAAGGGGTTCACGGTTGAATTCGTCCACGACCACCAGTTCTGTTACCAGTGCCACTGGTCCGAAGAAGTCCAAGCTCGGTGGTCTGGGTGCCAAGAGGACCGCCTCCCCCTTAGACTTTGAGCAGGCCGAGAAGAAAGCTACGGAAGAAGCTGAGCGGATAATGCAACTCGGTTATGATCGCCAGAAGGAGGAAGAGGAAGAGAAGGCTAGGGCTCAAAAGAAAGCCCTTGAGTTGAAGTCAACGCCCACCACTACCTCTGTGAGACAGCCAGCGAAGAACACGGATACCACCCCACAACCGCGTGGTAGCCAGCAAGATATGGAACGACTGGGCATGGGTATGAAGAAGCTTGGCTTCGGAAGCGTCCCGACCCAGACCCCTGCCTCCACAAGGTGCGAGAGTAGCGCCTCCTCCCACGCGTTAGACTGAACCCGATAACCAGCTCCCACTCTGAGGTCGATGCTACAACATATGCTCGCGATAAGTTTGGTACCCAAAAGGCTATCTCATCTGATATGTACTTCGGGAGGAACGACTACGATCCCCACGTCGTTAACGAGGCTCAAACGCGGTTGCAGTCCTTCCAGGGTGCTTCTTCCATTTCGTCCAACCAGTATTTCGGTCGAGAAGACGAGGAGGACGATCTTGGCGGACCAGGAAACACAGAGGGGTTGCTGGGAGACGGTTCCCTTGCTGGCTTGGAGTCCGCGGCTAGGAACGCCTACGCGAGGATCCTGGCCAACCCGGATGTTCAGAATGTGGGAGATAGCATCAGGACTGGTGCACTGAAGGTTCGTGCTCCCTCCCGTTTCTGAACATATCTGATGGGGTTACTTATCTATCCGGCAGCTATCTGACTATCTTGCTACAATGTCCGAACGATGAACACGAGGAGTCGGGCATCGGCCATCTGGCATAGTCACCTGATTCCCTTTACTTTTCCATTCACCCACTTCTGGTTCCTTTTTGGGCATCGCGTACCACTCCTCCCCTTTCATTCTTCGAGGTCGAGGCCGGATGAAATACCATTATTATATTTTAGCCATCGATGCTACTAGTCTTCGTTTTTCGTCAATTATTGCCGTTCATCATTTTCTGGGGTTTAGCTACCTCATGAGGACCACTCCGCTGCGAAGCACCGTTGGTGGTCCCAAGACGAGTCCGTAGATTCATCATGGGGACTGGCACCGTACAGCCAAATTCAAACTCCGCACACGTTTTTCCCATCCCCTTTGAAAACATCGAAGAACGGCCCACGTAACCTCTATCCGTGCATGATATAAATGACTACGAAGTTACAACAATGAGAGACGAAAACAGTGGGACTAGCTTTCCCTTGGTTTACGGTAATTTGGGTGGTCGTGAGAAGAGCATGGTGCACCATTTCGAGGCGGTGATGACAATTAAAAATCATCTGCAACCAACAATCTCTTTAAAAGTCCCTTAACATCCAAAAACACGTCACAGAAGCAGGTAAAACGCGTTGTGGAAGTCGGTATTCAAGTTGGAAGATAACACTTAATGACAACCAAAACGCGTGACATAACGCGCAAAACCCACAGGACAAATTGCAAATTAGGAGCGGGAGTAGGAGGAGAAATAGATCCCAATTTTTTCATGGCCCGAAAGTGGTGGCGTCCTCCAGCACAGATTAGATCAGCAGAAAAACTCACCCTCCGGTGAATCCGACTACACCCGACGGCCTTCGTGTCGCACTCGCCGGTGCGGGTATGAACATTCAGAGGCCAATCGACTCGTCAAGCAAGCCCACGATAGCGTAGAGGGGGAGATTCGCGGTCGGAATCCTCTCTCGTCGCCGCTGGTAGGTGGTACGCTTCATGGATCTTCCATATTCTAACACTGTTATCCACTCCCCCTCTTCAATTCGGACTTTCTCGCCAGCCCTTACGTTGCTATGCGGCCATTTCGTTTTTTCCCTCTGGTGCGCATTGATTACTGATTTTTTTGTGACCATCTGTTTCCTATGCAGAAGTTTACATGCAAGCCTATCTATCCCGCACGTCTGGTGCACTGTGGTACCAACTCTAAATATTCTATGAATTGTTTATCTCATGTCCATAGCGAGGGAACTTTTTGGCTGGGGACAAACAAATGTAAATAGACGTGTGATTGCTCGCGCGGGTGCCAGTCCCGAATCATCATCCCCCACGTCCGAGAGGGAGAAGATCTTGTTTTCCGTTCGATCAGGTTTTGTGAGGACCGCGCACGGCCTAATCCCGCGTAACTTCAAGGAGCGTTGTGGAATGGAGCCTCACGCAACGAGGTCAAAAACTTTTGGCTTGCAGTGGAGAAAATGCTAGCTTGGGTGTACAGATGCAGAGGGATTATGGAGCGCTCGGAATGGGCCACATGAGTCGGAACGGTGTTCGAATAACGATAAACCTCGCCTTCCGTTGATCATGGGTATTGGCGTTCGTGGGCGCTGCTGATTGTAGTGGCGTTGTATACGGTTACAAAATGGCCATAGATCGTCGTGTGCGTTGTGCATACCACGGGCTCATAAAATGCTGCCGCGGAGTGGTCACACGCAGCAACAGCAGCAAAGCATGGCTGTGAGGCCTCCGTCCTGTTAGAAAGGAGGTTCAGTCAACGGGTAACGAACGGCGAAAGGGTTGTCTGCCGTGGCACGTACACCTCCCCTCAACCTTTCGGTCCCCGTCTCCTGACCTGGCAATCGGTTCGTTTCGGTCTCGATCCTTGCGGTTGGCAGGTATCTGGGGGTGGAATCGCTAGGACCGGATGGGGGGATGCGGGAAGGCGGGGTGGGGCATTGATGGGGGTCGTGTTAGTTGTTTGGAGAGAGATACGTTGACTATTAACCATGCTTTGTACTCCTGGCTCGATACTGCGATAACTCTTTGGACTCCCGAAAGTACCGGGTTAGGCTGGAACCCGATCTCGAAGTTCAGAGGAGGGGAGGGTGCCTCTGCCAGAAACGATCAAGGCCTGGGGTTTCCTCCGGCCCTTTGAGCCCAGGGCGTTCGGACTAGGCCGGAATCCAGCGTTCAAAGTGCTTTCAGACGGGCCAGGATCTACTGTAGGGCGGGTCCCAAATCCTTTCGCACGCCAACCGACACCATGTCGAATTCAGGCCGAACCTCCACACTCATGCTATTAAGTAGCGTAGTTAGGGGGTCCTTGACATTGAATACATCAAGATGATTGACGCGTCGACGTACCGTGCAGGGAAGACGTCTTTGAATTCATAGGCCACTGATGAATTCCACGATCTTTACGCGGGAAACAAGTTAATAGGGCCGATAAACGGCAGGGCCCGGGACTGAGACCGTCAGCTGGGATTTAGCCCACACTAGAATCGTATTATTCAGAAACGCTTCTAGCTGAAGTACGACTCAGCACGAGTGAATCGGATCGGCGTGAACCTCACCCACAAGAAAACGGTATCATTTCAGTGTCGTGAGATGGAGGGGTCAAGGAAAAGGGCACTGGCAGGGGCACCCCACGAGAAGCCGCGCTAGCCTTGCCCCTCCAGCCCAGGCGACAGCGTTCGTGTACGTGTCGCTTGTTAAAGTACACGACCGGTCACCGCGGTCCACCTGGGTCGAGAGCGTTGTCGACCTTCCTTTGTAGAGAGCGTACCGAAACTCGTGTCCTTCGTAACAAGCCCAGAATACCCCCGATGGCCCTTGACCTGCAAGCTATCTGTATCCCGGATGCTAGCAGGTTGACTCAAGCCCGTCCACGGCCGCGTGATGGAATCATACTCGTTCGAGTTGATGTCGAGGACGAAGGCCGAGGGATACTGGTCTTTCCGGGACCCGAAGTAGTGGTTGTGCCTTCGAGTTTCGAAACATGAGCACCACATTCGGTGTGGAAAAAGAAAAGAAAAAACGATCACACCTCTGACGATCCCAGTGGCAACGCCTCTCGCTCTCATTGAAGCCCTCGTCCCTCTGACGCCTCTGACGCCACTCGAACTCGAATCTAGCGTCCTAGACACTCCCCTGCCAAGACCTTTCTTCTTCTCCAGGGCCTTTTCGCGTTCGGCTTGCCGTCGCTCTTCTTCCTCTCTGGCCAGTCGTTCTTCTTCGAGTCGCTGTCGCGCAAGCTCTGCCTCACGTTCGCGAGCTTCCGCCTCTCGACGCAGGGCGGCTTCTCGTTCACGGATTTGGTTCTCGTAGATTTCTTCGTCCTAATTAAGATCAGGTCGATATGGTCCGATTAGCACACGGAGGATACCGGGCGGTGAGGAATGGACATACGGCGGATGATCCTTGCCATCCCCCGTCGAGTATTAGTTTGGTCACCGCCTCCGAACGGTCGAGCATTCCGATGTACTGATCCAATAACGCGTTCGTATCTTTCAGACGCGCCTTTAATCTCTAATTCCATCATGGGCACAAAGGCCGATCAAACCGACTTGGACGGGGGTGACTAGAGTGGAACACAGACTCACCTCCGTGGTCGACTGAGTAGCTCTCAAGGCGTCAGTATACAGCGAGAACGCGCCGTTCAGTTTCTTGAGCAGGAACAGGTCGTTTTGGAGCTTCTCCTCTCGCGTCCGAGCGGCCTTCCTGGCCCTTCTGATCTGAGCCTCTTCGCCCTCACCATCATCACCTTCTTGCAAATCCTCTTCCACTTCGCCCTCATTGTGGTCGTCGTCTATGGCGTGGCTTTGGTTGCGATCACCTGGTGGCAGATCGTGCACGGAGAGAAGGTCGGACGAGGAGAGATCTGAGTGGTTGGAGCGTCCGATGAGCGGAGACTCGGAGAGTAAACGAGCGGTGTCGTCGGTTCGGAGGGCGGCAGAGAGGTCGACGGAATCCATCTCGTCAGCGGGCTGATCAGATTCAGTTGAGAATCGATCAGTCCAGGTCCAGCCAAGTCCCACTGCGATTGAAAGGTATGACGGTAAACATGTCGATGCTCACACGGGGTTTAGACGCTGAATAGTGTGGTATCGATGGAAGAAAAAGAGCCTAACTGACCCCGGAACGCTTTGTCCGAGTCTTGGGGAAATCCTCTTCATGTAGTACTGCAGTCAGAATTGAAACGATTGATTGAGTTTGGGGGATTTCCCCCCATTGTGTAGATACAAGATCATCACGATAATTTGCGGGTTAATTGACTTCGTTGTGTAGCCGGTGGCTATCCGTAAGGCTGTGGCGTACACATGAAGTAACTCCGGACCCCATCGAATCCGTTGCGTCGAGTCGTGGATATTGTCTCCAGACCGCGCATCTGGGATCGCGGCGTCACGGCCGCTTCGCTCGAAAGCCAGGTTGTCGGGGTCGGGAGGGACTGTGGCCCTGCCTACTTCCGACCCCACCGTGTGCTGGTGTAACCTCAATGCTCGATCTTTTAGTTTCATCGGTGTACACCATGTGCGGAAGGTGCTCGGGTATCGCGGAGTCTCGGCTAATGGGTTTTATTTGAAGCGGGTGTGTGTATTTCTCGTCTTACGGGTAGTCAATGTCCATGAGAAATAATGATGTAAAGACTAAAGAATAAAATTGTCCGTAGTGTCCGTACCCTCCCCTCAGATCACTCAGTAAAAGTGTCTTCAGAGACAGGAAAATGCATCTCTCATCTCGTTAGTACGTCATCCTCATGATAGCCCTAGGGGAAAGCATTTCCCTCGACTCGGGGCTGTTGTTGGGTCGTGGTCTGCTCGCCCCTCTTAAGGTTGCACTTCTGGAGACACCTGTCGACGCCAATGGCCAGGTTGTCCGGGATCTGAAGGAGAAATATGACATTATTACGTGAAGCGGAGGTGCAAGGGTATCGTGAATAGGACTTACACGGGTGGCAATGTCGACGACCTCCTTAAGACCGATATCTCCGAGAGTAGCATCGACGACATCGGGTGGGAGACCGAAGACTGGCGGATGCGGACCCATATCAGCACCAGCTATCTTGGAAAACGATGGGGTCCGGACACTCACATCGTTGAGCGATCTGACTAACACCGGGGTCCTCGTCGCTAAGAGCGGCGACGAAAGTAAGAGGTTCACACCCAAGGTTGATCTGGTAATGGATCGAACCCTTGGGGAAAAGGGTTCCTTGACCTTGAGATACGGTGTTGACAACGAAACGGGCTCCGTTCTCCTCGATGAACGCAGCTTCCATCTGACCGTTAACGACGAACAGGAGCTCGGTCGCTCGGGGATGGGTGTGGGGGCTGTTCATTCCGCACGGTCTGATAGATGGTTCGTCTTGCGTTAGAAAGGGGATTAAGAAGAAGAATGCTCTTGTAGAACTTACACCATCTGAACGACGGCCATAGCCAGGCCATTCGCAAAGAGCGCAGGGAAGTTAGCGACATTGGCGAGGGTGAGGTTTCCGCCGGCATTCCTGGTGGTACCGACTCCAGCATTATAATCGAACACCCACTAATTCGGATCCGACGGTTGGTGATGAGATCAGCGTTGGGTGGATCGCGATCGGATACTCACGTCTTTGTTGTCTTTGAGGATATTAAGACGAGCCACCTGCGTAGGTGCCCTCTTCAAGTCCGCCACGAGCTCGGCGGCTTTCATGGCATCGGCGGTTTGAGCGACAGCCTGGAGAGCGGCTGCAAGGATCAAAGGGATAGCGGCGATGAACTTCATGATGGGTAGTAAAGTAAACGTAAGGAGTCGTTCGTGAAGGGGATGGGAGAGGATGAAAGAAGGCGAAGGTGGGGATGGGTTCTCACTCTGTCATCGGAGCCCGGCTTTATACCACCCCCTCGGACGCCCCGAACGCAAGTGCAGCCCTCTGCGTGTGGGGCTGAGCACCGTTTTCTTGCCTCGATCCCTGCTATGCCGAATTTAGTGTCCGAGGCTGTCAATCCATGACACTTGTCTCTCGTCAGATCAAAGCATCGAACGTGCCATCGCTTTCCAGACCCTGGCTGGGACCGCCTGTCAAAATAGATTTTGACCGAACCTTAGTTTCAAAAGGGTTTCGAGGGCTGGATCCCCGTTCAATCGCGAGCTACTGTCCAACAGCACGAGGGGCCCCCCTCCGAGAGACGGAGTGCGTGTGACGTGTCTAAGTCCTGATTATTGCCCCAGAGTCGTTACCAAATCGAGTAACGCCGGATAAGAACACGAAAACTGGGTTTCGTATGCAAAAAGGTGAACGGTGGATGCGTTCGAACGAGCAGCGCGATTCACAGCCGCGGATACGATCACCCCCATAGTAGGCCGAGGACCTTGTGAAGCGGATCTCCGGACAAGTTAATAGGGCCGACAAGCGGCAGAACCCGGGACTGAGACCGTCAGCTTGGATTCAACCCAATACTCAGCTGAAGGGACCGCTGAATTAAAATCTGCCGTCGAACAAGTCCTGCGGAGAACGGCGTTTTTTTTCTGTGGGTAAGGCCCACGCCGATCTCACTCGTGCTAAGCCGTACTTTGCAGTTAGAAGCGTTTCTGGATAATCCGATTCTAGTGAAAAAAAATGTTGAGGACACTTTATGAGAAGTCGCACTAGCCTTGCCTCTCCAGCCCAGGCGATAGCATTCGTGTACATGTCGTTCATTACAAGTGGTTGATATAAGGCTCGGAACCCATCTCACTTGCGCGTCAACTTCCTGTTGCGATAGCTATTCGAACGCAGCCAACGTCTAGCCTTCCGCGTCGCCACTGTCAATTCACATTCGTTGCCTCCAACCAGGGCAACCCGTATCTTTCTGTCAACGGAAAACCCGTGACCGCGTACTAAAGTGTCCAACCCGTACGTCCCGTACACCCCATGCACAATATCTGACGTGTGTAACTTCCTATGGCCGAAACTGCTCGAAAGCGGGAGCCGGCATCACTGCAGCATTAGTAATCGCACTGATCGCCGTCGACGCCATTGGCCAGGAATCCTCACCATGTGATCGTGAGAGCGCTTCACGTGACTGCATGCTTTTTTGCGTTTTTTGCAG
>Ga0307513_10004122_pt1 | contig 19481 bp, 12 predicted proteins | sample 15_EM_MG_FD_202174 | JGI IMG/M metagenome (GOLD analysis project Ga0307513, IMG submission 202174) | Populus trichocarpa ectomycorrhiza microbial communities from riparian zone in the Pacific Northwest, United States - 15_EM | ecosystem: Host-associated > Plants > Roots > Unclassified | place...
CAAGCCGCCTGACAAGCCGGCGACGCTCGACATGCGGATCAAGGCGCTCGAGGCCGACCTCGAGGACGTCAAAGGCGCGAACGAAGATCTCAAGTCCGAGCTCGCCGATCTCAAGGCCCAGCAGGCCGCGAGCAAGCCGCCGACGTCGCTCAACGCGATGAACCCGCAGATCACGGCCTTCATCAACGGCGCGATGCGGGTCGACAGCAAGCAGGTGCTGACGCCGACCGGCGTGGCGATCGACGACCGCCCGTTCCTGCGCACCGCCGAATTCGACTTCCGCGCCGCGGTCGATCCGTACGCCGACGCGGTGGCGATCCTCGCGCTCGAGGACGAGGCCGGCACCGGGTTCGGCGCCGATCTCGAGGAGGGCTATGTCGTCGTCAAGCGCCTGCCGATCCTCGAGTCCGCGCCGCTCGGCCTCAAGCTCAAGCTCGGCCGCTTCCGCGCGCCGATCGGCGCCATCAACCAGATGCACATGCACGACATGCCGTGGACGACGCGGCCGCTCGCGATCGCCCGGTTCCTCGGCACCGAGAACGGCGAGTTCTTCGAGTCGGGCTACAACCCGGTCGGCGTCGACGCCCAGATCCTGCTGCCCGAGGTCATCCCCGGCGCGGTCATGGAGCTCAACGCCGACGTCGTCGACGGCGGCAACATCGCGATCTCCGACGGCCGTCACGATCACCCCGGCTACCTCGGCCACTACAACCTCTTCTTCACGGCGCACGACACTCACGACTTCAACCTCGGCGTCTCCGGGTACTACGAGGCCGGCGCGCGCCGCACGGGCCTGCTCGCGCTCGACGCGCTCTACAAGTGGAAGCCGCTCGCGGCGGGCGAGTTCCACAGCGTCGTGCTCGGCGGCGAGCTGTTCTACGCCAACCGCAAGTTCGCGGTGGACGACAATGGTGATGGCGTCCCCGAGCGCGTGCAGCAGGCCAGCCCGCTCGCCGGCTACGCGTTCGCGCAGGTCCAGCTGTCGTGGCACGTCTACCTGGGCGGACGCTACGACTACGTCCAGGACATCACGACGCCGAGCCTGACCACCCAGGTGGCGGCCGGCTACCTGAGCTACTACACCTCGGAGTTCCTGCGGTTTCGCGCTGGCTACGAGCACCGCTGGAGCGACCTGGCGGCCGATGACGGCCTGAGCTCGTTCATCGCCGAGGTCAACGTCGTCTTCGGCTCGCACCCCACCGAGCCCTACTGGGTCAATCGCTGATTGGAGATCTCATGACCAAGCTCATCACCAGCTGTCTCGTCCTGGCGATCACGGCGCACGCCGCGGCCGCCGCCCCCAAGAAGATCGAGGTCGTCACCACGCTGAACGTGCTGGCCGGCATCACGCGCGAGGTCGGCGGCGACCGCGTCCACGTGATGTCGCTCGCCAAGCCGAACCAGGACCCGCACACGCTGGTCGCCAAGCCGACGTTCAAGCTGGCGGCCAAGAACGCGAACCTGTTCGTCGAGATCGGCCTCGGCCTCGACATCTGGGGCTCGGCGGTCACCGACGCGTCGGGCAACCCCGAGATCCAGACCGGCCAGAAGGGCCGCGTCATCGCCTCGGAGGGCATCGTGACGCGCGAGCTGCCGACCACGCTGTCCAAGGCGTGGGGCGACATCCACCCGTACGGCAATCCACACGTCTGGCTCGATCCGGTCAACGCCAAGCAGATCGCCGCCAACATCGCCGCCGGCCTGATCCGCGTCGATCCCGCGAGCAAGGACGTCTACGCGAAGAACCTCAAGACGTTCGGCGACAAGATCGACGATCAGCTGTACGGCCACGCGCTGGTCGCCGAGTACGGCGCGAGCAAGCTCGAGCGGCTGTCGCGGCGCAACGAGCTGATCGATTACCTCAAGACCAAGAATACCTATGACAAGCTGGGCGGCTGGCTCAAGCGCGCCGAGCCGCTGCGCGGGCTCAAGATCCTGACCTACCACAAGACGTGGGTGTACTTCTGCGACCGCTTCGGCATCGAGATCCGCGGCGAGATCGAGGAGAAGCCCGGCATCCCGCCGTCGCAGGACTACCTCGCCACGCTGATCAAGAAGATCGCGGCCGACGGCATCAAGGTGATCTTCGTCGATACGATCTACCCGACCAAGGACGGCCAGTTCATCGCCGACAAGACCGGCGTGAAGATCGTCTCGAGCCCGATCGACCTCGGCGGCGCGCCGGGGACCGACGACTACGTCTCGCTGATCAACACGCTGATCGACCGCACCCTCGCGGCCAAGGGCTGATGCCACCGTGGGCGGCTATCTCGGACAGCTGATCGACATCAACGGCCTGCCGCTGCTGTCGTGCCTCGCGGTGTCGGGCATCCTGGTCTACCTCGGCATGCACGTGGTCGAGCGCAAGGTGATCTTCGTCGACCTCGCGCTCGCGCAGATCGCCGCGCTCGGCGTGATGTGGGCGATCCTGATGGGCTACGACCACGAGACCGACACGCTCGCGGTGACGCTGTACTCGCTGGCGTTCACCGCGGTCGGCGCGCTCGTGTTCTCGATCACGCGGACCCACCACGAGCGCGTGCCGCACGAGGCGCTGATCGGGATCATCTACGTGACCGCGAGCGCCGGTGGCCTCGTGCTCGCGGATCGCTTCGCGCTCGGCACCGAGGCGCTCAAGGAGCTGATCGCCGGCCGCGTCGCGCTGGTGACCCCCGAGATCGTCGGCAAGCTCGCGATCACGTGCGCGGTGGTCGCCGTGATCTTCGTCGGTCTGCACCGCCGGTTCATCCGGATCAGCCGCGATCCGGTGGCGGCCGAGGCGGCCGGGATGTCGATCCGCGCCTGGGACTTCCTGTTCTACCTGCTGTTCGGCACGCTGATCACGCAGAGCGTCTCGGTGCTCGGCGTGCTGCCGGTGTTCGCCTATCTCGTGATCCCGGCCGTGGCCGGCGCGTTCCTGTTCTCGTCGATCCGCGCGCGGCTGATCTTCGGCTGGATCTTCGCCGGCGTGATCAGCCTGGTCGGCCTCGAGACCGCGCGGGTCTCGCAGCTCGATCCGGGGCCGACGATCGTGTGCCTGTTCGCCGCCGCGCTCGTCTTGCTCGGCGTCGGCCTGTTCCTGCGCGCGCGCCGGTTCGCCCCGCGCGCGATCCTCCGGGTCGCCGGCTTCTCGGTCCTGTTCGCGGTGTTCCTCGGCGGCACGCTGGTGTTCCGCAAGGCCGAGGTCACCGACGAGCTGGCGACCGCGATGACCTTCGGCGCCTCGTCCGAGCCGACCAAGCTGCGCCAGGCGATGGTGAGCTTCCAGAAGTTTCCGGCCGCGCGGTCGCGCTGGTTGCCGCTCGTGGTCGCGATGCTCGCGCAGCCCGATCGCGTCACCCGCGAGGCCGCCGTCGCCATGCTCGGCCAGCTCAAGGCCCCCGAGGCCGTCGCGCCCCTCACCGCGCGCCTCGCCGCCGGCGTCGAGCCCGACGACGAGGTCCGCGAGAGCGTGGTCCGCGCCCTGCGCGCGATCGGCGACACCCACGCCGTCCACGCGCTCGTCGACGCGGCCGCCCGCGACGACGAGCCCGACCTGCAGGTCGCGATGGCCGTCGCCGCCTTCGAGCTCGCCGGCGCCGGCCAGGACGCCGACCTCCGACAGGCCGCCGACATCCTCGTCAAGGTCATGTCCGACGACGGCGCCCCCGCCGCCGCCCGGCGCGACGCCGCCGACGCCCTGCGTGCCCATGTCCTGCTGGCGCCCGCCTCCCACGAGCCCAGCGCCGCCGCCGCCTGGTGGCACGAGCATCGCGACGCCATGACCTGGCAGGCCCCGGCCCACCGCTTCGTCGCCCCCGCGACCGGCGGCTAGCTACTGCGGGCCGGCGACGAGCAACCACCGGAACTGCGCCGCGACGTCGAGCGAGAAGATCGAAACCGCCTGGCCGTCGCGGGGCTGGCTGGTCGAATCGTCAGCGAGGGTCGCCGTGATCATCGGTGCGCCGTCCTCGATCACGGTGCAGGTGTAGCGGCCGGCCCGGAGGCCCAGGCTGATGAGGTAGTCGGTCGCGTCACGCCAGGCGAAGCTCTTCACCAGGAGGCGGTTGGCGAGCTGGAGCTGGAGCTGGCGCGTCGTCCCGCTGACGGTCAGCTGGCAGTCGATGCCGTCGGCGTCATCGCTCAGCGTGTTGTCCTCGATCGAGATGCCGGCGAACGGCACCGCGGCGCTTGGCTCGAGCGCCATCCGCGTCGTCACGGTGAAGTTGTCGGGCGGAGCGGCGATCCCCGGCAGCTTCGCGGTCAGGTACGCGAAGTCGTCCTCCACGGGCACGCCCAGGCCGCGATAGCTGCCGCTGGCGAGCGTCCAGCCGGGGGACAGCTCGGAGACGTCCGGCGCGCTGACGAAGCCATAGAACTGCCAGATCCGATCCTGGGTCGCCTGGCTCGGATCGCAGCCCGCGACCTCGGGGATGCCGTCGAGATCGGCGTCGGGGTCGGTCGTCAGCGCCCTGGCGATCGGACACGGATCGCAGGCGTCCCCGACGAGATCGCCGTCCTCGTCGGCCTGATCCGGGTTCGCGGTCGTCGGGCAGTTGTCGCTCGCGTCGGGCCGGCCGTCGCCGTCGGAGTCGGCGGTGGACACGGCGTCGCCGACGCGCGCGTCGCCCGCGACCGCGCTGTCGACCGGCGGCGCGGCGCCAGTGCCGCATCGATCCGCGACGCAGGCCTGGCCGAGCGGACAGTCGAGATCGCCGTGGCACGGCGCGCCCGCCGGGACCGCCGGGTTGTAGCAACCGGCGACGACCATCACCGCAAGCACTGCCCGTCGCACGGCAACATCATACGCGCGCCCGGGCGCCAGGATGTGGCGGCAACGACGGCGTTTCCACCGTGCCCCGGCTCACAGCCGGTCACAGCGGGCAGTAGCGCGCGAGGGCCGCTTCATCGTCGGTGATCGCGGTCTGCGCGAGCCACAGCTCGTCGACCGCACCCTCGTACGCCGACGCGGCCGCGCCGCCGATCCGGAGCGCGTCGAACGCGAGCGGCAGGCCGAGCTCCACGGTCGCGACCTCGGTGCGCGCCCCGTCGACCCACAGCCGCAGAGCGGGCTGCCGCAGCGACGCGATCACGTGGTGCCACGCCTGCGCGTCGACGACCGCCGAGGTCGTGGTCCGGGTCATGCCGCCAGCGCCACCCTCGACGACGACGATCGAGAACCGCACGGTCGACGGGCTCACCGCGGCGACCCGCAGCGCGACGCGGCCATCGTCGGTCGCGACGATCACCCGCGTCCCGGCGACCGACGCCGGCTTGGCCCACAGCTCGATCGTGACGTCCGAGCTCGCCGGCAGCGCGACCGGCCACGCGACGTGCTCGCCGGCGGCCGACGCGAAGCTCAGGCCACCGCCGAACCGCGCCGCGGCGAGCGCCGTCGGATCGCCCGGCTCGACGTCCATCGTGTCGCCCAGCGTGGCGGTCGCGCCGGCGGCCACGGCGTTGCTCTGGATCTGGCCGGCGTCGTCGAGGTGGAGCAAGCCCGCCGCGCCGGTCGCGTCGGGCGCCGCGCACGCCACGGTCCACGCGCGGCTCGCGCTCGCCTCGTTGCCCGCCGCGTCGATCGCGCGCACCGCGAACATGTGCGGCCCCGCCGGCAGGTTGGTCGCGATCGGGCTGGTGCACGCGGCGAACGCCGCGCCATCGAGGCTGCACGTCACGCTGCCCTCGCTGGCGGTGAAGCCGAGCGTCACGCGTGGCCCGCTCGTCGCGGCCGGCCCGACGGTGATCGCGACGTCGGGCGGCACCGTGTCGACCGTCCAGCCGCGCGTCGCCGGCGAGGCGTCGGTGTGGCCGGCCGCGTCGGTCGCGCGCACCGAGAACGTGTGCGCGCCCTGGGCGAGCGCGTCGTAGCTCGCGGGCGAGCTGCACTCGGCGAACGCGTCGCCGTCGAGGCTACACGTGAACGTCACGTCGGCCTCGTTCGCGGTGAACGACAGGCTCGCGCTCGCGGCCGGCGTCGCGCCGCTCGGACCGTCGGAGATCGTCGTGTTCGGCGTGGTCAGGTCGACCGTCCAGCTGCGCGTCGCCGGCGACGGATCGACGTTGCCGACCGCGTCGCGCACGCGGACCGCGAAGCTGTGGTTGCCCTCGCTGAGGTTGGTGTACGACCTGGCCGACGTGCACGCGGTGAACCCGGCGCCGTCGAGGCTGCACGTGAACGTCGCGCCGCCGCCCGCGTCGGGCGAGAAGAACGTGAAGCTCGCGCTGGTCGTCGGGCTCGCCTGCGGCGGGCCGGTCAGGATCTGCGTGTCGGGCGTGCTGGTGTTCACCGTCCACGCGTAGACCGCCGGCGACGAATCGACGTTGCCGGCGCGATCGCGCGCCCGCACGGCGAACGAATGCGGCCCGTCGCCGACCGGCCCGAACGACGAGCCGCTGGTGCACGGCAGGTAGCCGGCGTTGTCGAGCGAACAGTCGAAGCTGACGTTGTGCTCGGCCGAGCGGAACGCGAAGGTCGCGCTCACGCTGTTGTCGGCCGTCGGCGGGCCGGAGGTCAGCGTGGTGTCCGGCGCGAGCGTATCGATCGTCCACACGCGCTCGGCCGGCGTGTCGTCGGCGTTGCCGGCGGCGTCGATCGCGCGCACCGAGAAGCTGTGCGGGCCGTCGGGGAGCGTGCGCGCGTATGGCGACACGCAGGCCTCGGCGACCTCGTCGTCGATCCGGCACTGGAAGGTCCCGCCGGGCTCGTTCGACGAGAACCGGAACGTCGCCTGGCCGGCGTTGCTGAACGCGGCCGGGGCCTCGTCGAGCGTGGTCACCGGCGGCTCGAGATCGCCGGGCGATGCGTCGCTCGGCGACACCGGCGCATCGCCCGTGACGCCGGCGTCGACCTCGATGCCAGCGTCGCCGCCGGCGTCGATGCCCGGCTCCGTCGCCAGGCGCTTGTCGGGCACGCTGCACGCGGCGACGACCGCGACGCAGAGCCAGCGCGCGGCGCGCATCAGAATCGCCCCGTCATCGCGACGCCGTACTGCCGCTCGCCCGCGGTCGGCGCGATCACCGTCTCGCCGGGCGCACCGACGAGCCACAGCACCGCGGCGCCGGCCAGCGTGGCGCCGCCGGCGATGTACAGGATGTTGGCCCGCGACGCCGAGGTCTTCGCCTGATCATTGAGCCGCAGGCCCTCGGGATCCGCGCAGTCGGTCATCGGACACCGCTGGTCGGAGCGATCCTGCAGCGTGCTGGAGTGCACGCCGAAGTACACGCCGGTGCCGAGCGCGCCCGCGCCGGCGACCGCCGCGACCGCCGCCACGACGCGCGCGGAGCTCCAGGTCCGGTGCTCGAGGATCGGCGCGCGGTGCGCCGTGGGCGCGTGCGGTGGCGGCCACACCGCCCCGGCCTCCGGCGCCGGCGCCACCGGCACGCGCTCGAGCGTCGGCACGGTGATGACCTGGCGCTTGGCGGTCGGCGCCACGGTCACGACCTGGCGCCACGCCGTGTAGCCCGGCGCCTCGGCGGCGACCGTGTAGCTGCCCGGGTCGATCGGCAGCGGCGTGCTCCAGCTCGCCGGGTCGATGACGTCGCCGTCGCGCCGGATCACCAGGCCGTCGAGGCGCTGCGGGACCTCGACGACGAGGTTGGCGATCCGCGGCTCGAGCTGCGCCGCGCGCCGGCCGGCCTCGCTCTGGCGCTTGTCGTCACCACCGGCGCGCTTGGCCATCGCCTCGGCCTTGCGGAACGCGGCCCACGCGCTCGCGAGCTTGCCCAGCTTCTCGCGACAGTCGCCGAGGTTGAGCAAGGTGCCGACGCTGCTCTCGAGTCGCTCGCTCGCGGCGAGCTTGTCGCAGCCGGCCGCGATCTTGCCGCGCTTGATCAGGCCGCGCCCGTCGCGGAACAGGACCTCCGCCTCGGCCGACTGGGCGTGAGCGGACAGCGGGGACGCAAGGAGCGTCAGGAGGACAACGGCGCAGGCACGATCAGCGCGTATCATAGAGATCCTCGCTGGAGACCGACGGAGCAGACGGCGCGACCGGCCGTGGCATGACGACCGGCTCGCGGGTGGGTGGCTTGGGCGGCGACTTGTCGAGGCTGCGCGGGACCTCGCGGGGCTGTTGCCGGGGCCGATCCGGCGGCGTCCTGGTGGACCGCGCGGCTTCGGTGGACGGCACGGCTTCGGTGGATGGCGCTGCCTCGGTGGATGGCGCGGCCTCGGTGGCTGGCGCTTCGACCCGCGGCGCTTCGACCCGCGGCGCTTCGACCCGCGGCGCTTCGACCCGCGGCGCTTCGACCGACGACGCTTCGGCCAACGACGCTTCGGCCGCCTTCAACGCGGCGGCCGCCGCCGGGCGCGCCGATTGTGCCGCGGCGCGGTTCTCGTTGCTGTCGATCACGAGGGTGGTCGCCGCGAGGCCGAGCACGACGCCGATGACCAGCACGCCAGCCAGCGCGGCGCGCATGCCGGCGCGGCGAGGTGGCGGCATCATGAACAGGTCGGCCTCGTCGGCCTCGAAGTCGTCGTTCGGCGCAGGCGTGTTCGACGGCGTCGGCGGGCTGTACATGCGCTGGCGCAGCGCCTCGGGGATGCCGCTCGAGCTGCCGTGGACGCCCGAGAGGTTCCCGTCGTACATCGAGCGGAACCCTCGACCGAGCGACAGCTGCGGCGGCGCCGGCGACACCACGGACACCGGCGCGTCGAGCTCGGCGGACAGCTCGACCAGCTCGGCGAGCAGCTCGGCGATCGAGGCGAAGCGCTCGTCGGGCTCCTTGGCGAGGCAGCGCAGCACCAGCACGTCGATCGACGGCGGCAGATCTTCGACGAAGCGGCTCGGCGGCGGCGGCTCCTCGCGCAGGTGCGCGACGATCAGCTCGCCCGACGCATCGCCGAGGAACGGCGGCCGCCCGGTGAGCATGTGAAATACCAGGCAGCCGAGCGCATAGATATCGGCGCGGTGATCGACGGGCCCCGTGCCGCGGCACTGCTCGGGCGACATGTAGACCGGCGTGCCGACCATCGCGCCCGACTGGGTGACGTGCACGTCGCTCGTGCCGACCTTGCAGATGCCGAAGTCGAGGATCTTGCTGCGCTCGCCGCCCTGCGCCTCGGTGTCGTGGACCAGGAAGATGTTATCGGGCTTGAGATCGCGATGGATGATGTCGCGCGCGTGCGCGGCGGCGAGCGAGCCGGCGATCTGGCGCGTGATGCGGAGCGCGTCACCGAGCGCGAGCTTGCCGAGCCGGGCGAGCCGCGCCGACAGCGCCTCACCTTCGAGGAGCTCCATCACGATGTAGGCGGTGCCGTCGACGTGGTACCCGAAGTCGAAGATCTGGATCACGCCGGGATCCGAGATCGCCGAGGTCGCGCGCGCCTCGTTGAAGAAGCGCTCGACCAGGTCGGCGTTGGCGGCCACGGTCGGCAGCAGCGTCTTGATCGCCGCGCGCCGGCCGAGCAGCGTGTGCTCGCCCATGTAGACCAGCCCCATACCACCCGCGCCGATCTTGCGGAGGATCCGGTATTGGCCGATATGGCTGGGCGTCGTCACTCCGCCATTTGTACTCGTGTTATCTTAAATTGTCCAATGACTTCAAGTAGTTGAGTCACAGACGCACGGTGGGCGAATCCGCCCGTGACAGGCGTGCAATACCTCGAATGCCAGTACTGCAAAATTGGCCACTTACAGGACGCGTGTCGGCCCGCTGCAGGTGTGCAGAACCTGACTACCAATCAAGACGTCACGAGCCATGCTCGCGGCGCACGGTGTTCGCGGACTCGCGACGTTCCGGCGCAAACGCGCAAACACGGCGCGCGCACCGCAGACGCGGCGCGCGCGAAGACTCGTCGCTACGCACGGATCGCCACGGTGAGCGCCGCGGCGTAGCCGGCCGCGACCGAGCCGGTCACCGTCGGGACCTGCAGCGTCGAGCCATCGCTGAACACGTTGTCGCTGGCGAGCGTGACGTTCGCCAGGTTGGACACGCTCGTGCTGTAGCCGGTCTGGGCATAGACCGTGTCGCACGCGGCCTTGGGCAGCGCGAGCTGCGAGACCGCGACCTTGGCCGAGCCGTTGGTCGCCGCGGCCGCCGACGCGTACATCTCGAAGTGGATGTGCGGCCAGCGGCCCGAGTAGCACGCCGGAAAGATCGTCGTGAACGTCACCTGCCCCGCCGAGTCGGTGATCTGCACGCCGCGCAAGTAATTCTGACTCGCCGCCGCGCCGGTGTACATCGAGTAGTTGCCGTCGCGATCGCAGTGCCATAGGTAGATCGCGTAGCCGACCAGCGGCGCGCACGTCGTGCTGTCGAGCAGCGTCAGCGTCACGGTGAGCGGCACGCCCGCCGCCGTGCCGCTCACGCCCCCGATGCTCGTCGTGATGTCGCTGCGCACGATGCCCGACAGGGTGAGCGCGTTCGCGCCGTTGGTGCCGTCGCCGGGATACGGCCCCGCGGTCTCCGTGGGGATCGTCGAGCAGCTGACGGCGCCGCTGTCGACGGTCGAGCCGTCCGCGCCCGCGCTGGCGTCGACGCCGGTCCCGGCGTCCACCGTGGCGCCGTCGTCGCCGCTGCAGCTGCTGAGCACGGGGATCAGCGAGAGCCCGGCGGCGCCGCGGGCGACCATGCCGAGCATGCGGCGGCGCGACAAGACGCGCAGATCGTGTGCGAGCCCCTGGTGGTGTGCGTGGTCATCTTCGCCGGTTGCCATGGTCGTTGCCTTTCGAGAGGTGAAACAGCGAGCGCTGTGTTGCCTCACGACAATCGGCCGTCGACATGTCTGCTGAATCCCCGTGGGGTTGCGCTTTGTTTCAACCGCAGCGGCAAACGCGGCGCGCCACCGGTCACTGGACGCCTCGGATCAGAAACGCTATGGCTCCCCGCCTGAAGACTCCCGCCGTCGTCAGGCGGTGCAGTGCGCGGCCCGGACGGTCTCGATCACGCGGGCGATCTCGTCGATGTCGAACGGCTTGCTGAGGCACCCGCAGGCGCCGCGGCTCGACGCGATCCGCACCATCTGCTCGGAGCCGTGCGCGGTCAGCAGGATCACCGGCAGCTTGGGCGCCAGCGCCGCGATCTGCGTGCACAGCTCGAGGCCATCCATGCCCGGCATCGACAGGTCGGTCACGACCACATCGACGCCGGCCAGCGCGGTCAGCGCCTCGGCGCCCGACGACGCGGCGATCACGTGATAGCCGCGGTCGCGCAGCACCTCGGTCAGCGCGAACCGCACGCCGGGATCGTCGTCGACGAGCAGGACGGTGCTCACGGCCGCACCGTGTGGGCTGCGAGGGACCGCCGTGTGCTGGGGATCGCAAACCGCAGCGCCAGCCCCAGCTCACCCTCGATGACACGGCCCGCGCGAGGGCCGTACGGGCGATCAGTCAGGGTCGGAGGCGAAGAAGCGGTCACGAGCCTGGCCAGGTGCGAGAGTCGTGCCGCGGCAGCTGCGTCGTCGAGCGCGCGCCCTCACGGTCCACCACGACGTGCAAACGCGACCCTCCGGCCGCGAGGTGGCCACGCATGCCTCGTGGGGGGCCTGCAACACTTCGTCTCACAACGACACGTTGGAGCACTATGCATCTCCATTCCGTCATGTGTCGGAATCGCTGCGACCTGTTCGGCGCCTGACCTCGCCGGCTGGGTGGTCCGGCCGAGTCTTTCGCCGCCCGAACGTTTCGCGCGACGATTTTCGCTGTGATCGCCACCGCACGCCAACACTGGACGGCGCGGCGGCATGATAGCGCCGTGACGCCGGATGCCGTGTTCGCCGAGCTCGCGGGTCTGCGGGCCCTCGCCCGCTCGCTCGTGCACGGCGACGCCGACGCAGACGATCTGCTGCAGGATGCTGCGCTGGCCACGCTCGAGCACCCGCCCGTGCTCGACGACCGACCGGTCGGCGGCTGGTTGCGAACGATCGTGCGCAACCGCTGGCGCATGGACCGGCGGGGCGCGTCGCGGCGCCAGGCGCGGGAGCAGGCGATCATCGTCGAGGATCGCAACCTCGGCGACGCGACCGGCGACGCGATCGATCGCGCCCGCGACCTCGAGCGCCTCGCCCAGGCCCTGGTCGCGCTCGACGAGCCGTTCCGCACCGTGGTGGTCCGCCGCTTCCTCGACGGTGAGTCCGCGGCGCAGATCGCCCAGACCCTCGGCATTCCCGCCGGCACCGTGCGCTGGCGCCTCAAGACCGGACTGGCTCGCCTGCGCGCCGCCCTCGACGGCGAGCGCGGGTCCGAGCCCCACGCCGAGCCCGCTCGGCCCTCGCGGTGGCAGCCCCTGCTCGCCCCGCTGATCGGAGCTTCCGTGAAGACCAAGACCGCGGTGGTGCTGATCGTCCTCATCTTGCTGTTCGGCGTGATCGCCCTGTGGCGGCTGCACGGCGGGTCGCCGCCGCCGCCCGTGCTCACCGCGAGCGCGGCGCACCCGACGGTGCACGGCCCCGCGCCACCGACCCCGACCCTCACACGCCCCGCCGCCGCGCCGCGCGCGACCGTGGTGACCAGCGACGCGCCGGGCGGCGTGCTCGCCGGCCGCGTCGTGCACGGCCTGACCCGCGAAGCCGTCGCCGGCGCCGAGGTCACGTTCCTCGGCAGCGCCGGCGCGACCACGCTGCTCACCGACGACGACGGCGGGTTTGCGCTGGCACCGCCGGCGCCCGGCAGCTTCGTCCTCGCCTCGGTCGCCGCCCCGGGCTTCCTGCCCTACGCCTCGGCGCCGGATGTCGCGCCGGTCCGCGCCACGCTCGCGCCGGGCCACGACGTGCGCGGCATCCAGCTGATCCTGTGGCCCGCGATCGACTACCTCGGCACCGTGATCGATCGCCACGACAAGCCGGTCGCGGGCGCGCAGATCCGGGTGATCGGCACGCAGATCGGCGAGCGCCTGCCCGACGGCGCCGCCAGCGAGTGGACCTCCGACGCCGACGGACACTTCACGTTCCAGGCGGCGCCGTGGGCCCTGGTCGAGGCGAAGCGCGGCGCCAGCGCCGGCCGCGCGACGCTCACCCTGGCGCTCGCCGCCCGGAAGCAGCTCATGATCCAGCTGCGCGAGGACAACTGGCTCGTCGAGTCGATCACCGGTCACGTGCGCACCGCGGCGGGGGCGCCGGTCGCCGACGCGCAGGTGGTCGCCACGCCCGACCCGAGGTTCCTGCAGCCCATGGCGTACGCGACGACCGGCGACGACGGCAGCTTCACGCTCGCCGGACTCGATCGCGGTGCGTACCGGCTCTCCGCCGAGGACTCCGGGCATGCGCGGGCCATGCTCGCGGGCGTGACCGGCGGCAGCAAGGACGTGACGCTCACGGTCGACGCTGGCCTGCTGCTCACCGGCCGAGTGGTCGATCCGACGGGCGGGCCAGTCCCCATGTTCAACCTGGTGGTGTCCCGACCGGGGCGACCGGACGACGTCGCCATCGCGCGGTCACTCGCCGATCCGGACGGCCGGTTCGCGCTGCGCGTCGCTCCGGGCGACTACGAGCTCATGGTGTCCGCCGCCGGCTGGGCCTCGCCCGCTCCCACCGCGATCGCCGCCGGCGCCTCGCTGGTGACGATCGCCCTCCAGGTCGGCGCGAAGCTGCGTGGCGTGGTGATCGCCGGCGACACCCGCGCGCCGATCGTCCACGCCCGGGTCCGCCGCGCGGGCGTGAGCGGCGGCTCGAGCGTCCAGCCGATCAACCCGTGGGCCGTGACCGGCGACGACGGCAGCTTCGAGGTCACCGGGATTCCGGCCGGGCCGGTCACGCTGCGCATCGAGGCCGAGGGCTATCACACCCGCATCGAGGCCACGACCAGCGCGATCGACGGCGGCGCGCTCGGCCCGATCACCTTGGAGCTCGCCCGGATCGCCGACGGCGAGATGCTCGCGCTCGAGCAGGTCGGCATCGGCGTGGTGCTGGCGCCCGACGACGGCGCGCCGCTGGTCACCAACCTCAAGCGGGGCAGCAGCGCCGCCGCGGCCGGCGTCCGGGTCGGCGACCACATCGCCGCGATCGACGGCACCCCGACCGCGACCCTCGACATGCGCAGCGTGGTCAACAAGATCAGCGGCCCGGCCGGCACCACCGTCGCGCTCTCGATCCTGCGCGACGGCCACACCCTCGACCTCGCGATCCCGCGCCGCACCTTCCGCACCGGCCTGTGACCGCGCCGAGCGAGCTGGCCGCCGGTCAGCTCGAGCGAAAGCCGATGCGGGCGTGCGTGCCGTCGCAGTACGGCTTGTTGGCCGAGCCGCCGCAGCGGCACAGGCGCGCCGTCGTCACGCGGTCGACGGTCCGTCCGGTGCCCGTACAGATCTCGAGGTTGCCGGTGACGGCGAGCGGGCCGTCGGGCTGCGGGCGAATCTGCAGCCGGCCGCCGCGCGCGGCGAGCGGCTGCGACTCGCGGGTGGCGGGCTCGCCGGTCGCGGCGAACTGCGCGGCGTTGTGAGAGCCGTCGCAGAACGGCTTGTTCTGCGAGGCGCCACAGCGGCACAGCGTCGCGCGCAGCACCGCGCCGTGGCCCTCGAGCTCGACGTCGGCGCGCACCGCGTACGGCCCGTTCTCGCGCAGCCGCAGCTCGTTGACGTCGGGCGCGGCCTCCTCGGGGCCGCCGTCGAGCCGATCGTAGGTGATCGCGCCGGACGGGCACATCTGCGCGATGTGGACGAGGCCCTCGACGTGCATCTCGTCGGGGTACAGCCACGGGCCCTTGACGTTAGCGAGGAACACGCGCGGCGCGCCGAGCACGCAGTGGCGCGAGTGGATGCAGCGCTTGGCCTCGAACTTGAGCAGCAGGTGCTCGCCGCGCGCCTCTTCGATCGCGCCCGGCGTGTAGGCCACCGGCGCGCGCGGCGGCGCGACCGGCGCCTCGACCGGCACCGCCACGCTGGTCGCGCCCGCACGCTCGCTGGCGTCGAGCAGCCGCGCCGCCAGATCGTCGAGCCGGTCGGCGCTGGCGCGCTGGCTGTCGTCGTGCTGCACGACGTGCGCGCGCAGGCCGGTGGCGGCTGCAGCGACGCCTTCGTGCAGCGCGCGCAGCGCGGCCCGGGCCTCGGGCAGCGGGTGCAGCGAGCGCGACATCGTGAATGTCATGCCGGCGGTCACGTCGGGCACGGTCGTGCTGGCCGGCAGCTCGGTGAGCAGCTCGGCGATCGGCGTCAGCACGCGCATGCCGGTCGTGGTCGCCTCGATCGCGAGCGCGCGGAGCTCGTCGCGCAGCGCGACCGGCGAGTGCAGCACGCCGAGGCTGCGCAGCGTGACGGCGTAGATCGCGTTGGCGACGTCGAGCACGCTCGCCGCCGGCTCGGCGTCGACCCAGAGCAGGCCATCGGGCACCGGCGGCTGGCGCATCACCGGGTTGTGCGCGACCTGGTGCGCCGGCCGGAAGCTCGGATCGGCGTCCATCACAGCCTGGAGCTCGCGGCGCACCGCCGAGAACCGGCTGTAGTGCGAGTGGCCCGGGCACCTCGGCGCGCCCTCGCCCTGCGTGACGATCATGTCGATCGCGCGCGACGCCGACTCGAGATCGACCACGGCCGAGATGCCGGCCAGCCCGATCTGAGCCGCGTCGACCTGCAGCCGCGGATCGCCGCAGAACAGCTTGGCCTCGCCCAGCTCGGCGGTCAGCGTCGCCAGGCCGTGGCGGATCCAGCGATACAGGTCGCCCTGCGTCGCGTAGTCCTGGCCGCTCGGCACCAGCCGGCCGCTGTGGCCGGGGCGATGGTACGACCGGCCGGTGAACCCGCTGCCCTCGAGCTCGATCACGTCCTCGGGGCGCTCGAGGTACACGAAGTGCTGCATCGTCTCGAGGCAGAACGGCGCGAGCGAGACGACAATGCCGGCGGGGTGATAGCCCGACGCGACCGGGAAGTTGGGTCGCGTCAGGTGCGGCGCCGCGCCGATCGCGTTGAGCAAGTTCGACGCGATCGCGAGGTGCACCATCTCGTCGCGCGCGACGCCGAGCAGCTCCGAGCGCCAGCGCGCGATCGCCTCGGCGTGCGCCGGGTAGCGCTGCTCGACGCGCTTGCCGATGCTGAACGCTGCGTAGAGATAGCAGCACATGAGGCCGTGCTCGAGCTCGGCGGCCTCATGCCTGTTCGGCCAGGCGGTGGCGAGCGGCCCGTGCGCGGCTACTTGATCATCGTGACCTGCGTGTAGACGACCTGCCAGCGCCCGTCGCGGAGCTCGAAGACGTCGGCGTAGCGGAAGTGCTCGGCGAACGGCTCGCCCTTCTCGGTGCCGCGCAGCGTGGTCTCGCCGCCGATGATCACCGCCGTGTCGGCCAGCCGGATCGCGACCGGGTGCTCGACGGTGAACGGCTCGAGCTTGATCGCGGGGTCGGTGAACGCGGCGAGGAACCCGGCGCGGTCCGAGACCACGCCGGCGCCGCGCACGAACACGAAGTCGGACGCGAGATAGCGCTCCATGGTGGCGCGATCGCCGATCAGCTGCGCGTGGTCGAACGCCGCCGCCGCGGCCCGCGCCGCCGCGATCGGATCGCCGGACGCGGGCGAGGTGGCGGTCGCCGGCGCGTGGCAGGCGGCGAGCCCGAGCGCGACGACGAGCGGCAGGCGGGAGGCGAGGAGCGAGCGAGGAGACGTCATCCGCCGACGCTAGACGCGATCGACGGCGCCCGCTTCCAGAAACCTGCGCACCCAGGCCCGGTCGGCGCGCGCCAGGCCGGCGCGGACCTCGCGCGGCGCGACGCCGAGCAGGCGCGACAGCGTGTCGCTCAGGTGGGCGTGGCTGGCGAACCCGAGCTCGGCCGCGAGCCCCGCGAGGTCGTCGTGCCCGGCGGCGAGGCGATGCAGCGCCGCCGCGACGCGCAGCTGCAGGCGATAGCGCCGCAGCGTGGTGCCAGTCTCGGCGCGGAACGCGTGCATCAGGTGGCCCGGCGAGCAGCCGATCGCCGCCGCCAGCGCCGTCACCGAGCGGTTGACCGCGGGCTCGTCGTTGAGCAGCTCGCGCGCGGCGAGCGCGACGGCGCGACAGCTCCCGCGCGTCACCGCCGAGCGCGCCAGCACGCTGCCCACGCTGAGGCGCGCCAGATCGAGCGCCGCCTCCTCGCACGCCAGGACGTCGCCGCGCCAGCGCCGGAGCAGCGCGAGGAACCCGGCGTACGCCGCCTGCACGCGCGGCGTCAGCCGGACCTCGACGTCGCGGTGCGGGCGCAGGTGGCCGAGCAGCTCGCGGGCGAGCTCGTCGTCGAGCTCGAGCACGGTGCCGTCGTCGCCGGCGTCGCCCGGGTGGCTGACGCGATACTCGCTGCCCTGCCACGACAGCGCCGCGGTGCACGGATCGGCGATCGACCGCCGCGGGCCGACGTGCATCGCGAACGCGCCGCGCCGCACGAACACGACGTGGGTCGACTCGCCGCCGCGCAGCGCGCCCGCGCCCGACCGCGCCGCGCGACACGTGATGTCGTGGATCGTCAGCCGGGGGGTCGCGCACAGCGCGCGCATCGTCGCCATCGCTCGCGCTACCTTCCCTCGCCGCGCGACGTGCCGGCAAGCCCGCTCGCGACCCGGACCGCGATTTCGGCGCGAGGCCCGGGTCACGGACCTGGCGTCGAGCCAGCGCCGGATCGCGCGCCGCGACGCGCGGAGCTGGAGTACCCTGGCGTCGGGCATGGTCGACACTCCCTCCGCGTGTCTCGAGCCGGACGTCGCCGCGAGCTACGCCGCGCACCAGCTCCTGCCCGCCGAGAACCTCGAGGTCGAGCGCCACATCGACACCTGCGCCAGCTGCCGCGAGCTGATCTCGACGGTCGCCAAGCTCGCGTGGTCCGACGCCCCCGAGCTCGCCGCGACGATCACGGCGGCGGACCGCGACCCGACGCTCGCGATCGGCGGCGTGCTGCCGCACGGCGCGCGGGTCGGCCCGTTCGAGATCGATCGCCCGCTCGACGCCGGCGGCATGGGCCTGGTCTACGTCGCGCACGACGCGCGCCTCGAGCGCCGCGTCGCGCTCAAGGGCGTGCGAGATCTGCGCGGCCGCGCCGATCAGCTGCTGCAGGAAGCCCGGATGATGGCGCAGCTCGCGCACCCCAACGTCGTCGCGGTCTACGACGTGATCGAGGCACACGACCAGATCTTCCTCGCGATGGAGCTCGTGGTCGGCGCCAGCGTGCGGCAATGGCTCGACGCCGCGCCGCGGCCGTGGCGCGCGGTCGTCGACGTGTTCCTCGCCGCCGGCGCCGGCCTCGCCGCCGCGCACGCCGCCGGCATCGTGCACGGCGACGTCAAGCCGGCCAACCTGCTGCTCGGCGACGACGGCCGCGCGCGCATCACCGACTTCGGGCTGGCGAGCCACCGCGCCGACGAGGCCCAGCCCGGCGTCCGCGGCACGCTGGCGTACATGGCGCCCGAGCAGCGGGCGGGCGTGCCGTGCGACGCGCTCGGCGATCAGTACGCGTTCTGCGCCAGCCTGCGCGAGGCGATCTTCGAAGGCCGGGGCACCCCGACCGGCAACGCCGCCGAGGGGCGGCGCGGCGCCATCGACGACGGGCCCGGCACGCCGCGCGCCCGTCCACCGCGCGTCCCGCGCGCGCTGCGCCGCCTGCTCGCCCGCGGCATGGCGCACGCGCCGCGCGATCGCCACGGCTCGATGGCCGAGCTGCTGCGCCGGCTGCGCACCGCGCGCCTGCAGCGCTGGCGCTGGGCGGTCGCCGCCACCGCGGTGGTCGCGAGCGTCGTCGTCGTGGCCTACGCGTCCGGCGGCCGCCGCGTCGAGGCCCGGATGTGCGAGGCGTCCGCGACCCGGTTGACCAGCCCGTGGCACCGCGAGGCGCGCGACACGGTGCGCCGCCAGTTCGCGCTCACCAAGCTGGCGTACGCCCCGCAGATCCTCGATCACGTCGAGGCCAACCTCGACCGCTGGAACGACGCGTTCGAGGCGGCGCGCGGCGCGGCCTGCGAGATCGGCTGGCTGGGCGGCCGGATCCCGCGCGACCAGCTCGCCGGCCGGCTCGACTGCCTCGCGGATCGCGGCCGCGAGGCGCGCGCGCTGATCAACGTGTTCCGCGACGGCCCCGACGCGACGATCCTCCTCAACGCGGTCGCCGCCACCGAGCAGCTCGCGCCGATCTCGCGCTGCGCCGAGCCGCCGGCCACGCCGCCGCCGCCGTCGCCGGCGCGCGACCTGCTGAGCGAGCAGTTCGCGCACATCCACGCGCTCCTGGTGTCCGGCAAGTATCGCGACGCGCTGCCGCTCGCCCGCGCGCTCGCCCAGACCGCCGAGGCGTCCGGCGATCCGGCGATCCGCAGCGCCGCGCTGGTCACGCTCGGCTCGGACCAGGTCAGGCTGTCGGACTACGACGGCGCCAAGGCGACCCTCCTGCAGGCGCTGCAGCTCGCCGAGACCGTGCAGGACGATCGCGTGCGCGGCCAGGCCTGGGTCAATCTGGTCCAGAACGAATACGCGCGCGCGCACTACGAGCAGGTGCTGTTCATGAAGGCGCCGGCGCTCGGCGCCGCGCAGCGCATCGGTGACGTCTTCATGCAGACCGAGATCCTGCTGACGGTCGGCGGCGCGCTGAGCCAGCTCGGCAAGTCGGGCGAGGCGCAGGCGCTGTTCG
>Ga0307513_10004123_pt1 | contig 19480 bp, 16 predicted proteins | sample 15_EM_MG_FD_202174 | JGI IMG/M metagenome (GOLD analysis project Ga0307513, IMG submission 202174) | Populus trichocarpa ectomycorrhiza microbial communities from riparian zone in the Pacific Northwest, United States - 15_EM | ecosystem: Host-associated > Plants > Roots > Unclassified | place...
TGAGCGCCCACGCGGTCAGCCGGCGCGGCAGGGCCAGCTTGGCCATCACGTTGATGTCGGAGCCGTGCAGCTTGACCACCGCCGGCACGCCGAGCATGCGCGCGGCGACGACCGCCGCGAACCCGTCGGGGTAGGCCCACGAGCCGAGCACGACGTCGACCTTGCCGCGGTAGCGCCGCACCGCCGGGGCGATCGACGCCGCGTACAGCGGGCCCCACGTGCCGTGCGCGAGGCGCGGCACGAACAGCGTCCGCGGGTGGCTGACGGCGATGCCGGCGATGTCCTCGCGGCGCGGCACCGCGGCGAGCTTGCCGGCGCTCGACCAGCGCCCGAGCAGCCCCGCGCCCGGGAACCACGGGATCGTCGCCATCACGTCGAGCTCGCACCGCGTCGCGAGCGCCGCGAACTGCTGCCGGTTGAACGGCGCCGACAGCGGCTCGGCGGCGTTGGGGAAGATCTTGGTGATCGCGAGGACGCGCACGCAGGAGCGGCTAGAGGTTGAAGACCTTGTCCATGCGCAGCAGCTTGAAGATCGCCAGCGGCTGGTCGCGCGCGCCGACGATCGCGATCGTGCCGCCGACGCCGCGCACGCCCTTGTAGAGCTTGACCAGGGCCGCGACCCCGGAGCTGTCGATCAGGTCGAGGCCGGCGAGGTCGGCGACGACCTTGGTGGGCCGGGTCGCGACGATCTTGTCGATCTCCTCGCCGAGCGCCGGCGCGCTGTTGATATCGAGCGAGCCACGGATCAGCAGCTTGGTCTCGTCGTTGGTGCGTTCCACGTCAAACGGTGCGGGCATGTCGGCTCAACTCCTCCCCGCGGCGACCAGCGTCGCCGGCAATCGCTTGCACAGCCGCCATAGGTTGGGCGGCCCGGGCTCGTACGTCATTTCATCGAGCATCGTCTTCGCTATGTGAATTCCCATGCCGCCCTCCGGTAACGATTCGTCGTCGAGCTCGTCCGGAATGGGTGCGACCTCTTCGATGTCGAACGGCCTGCCATCGTCCTTCACTTCGATGACGATTGCATCCTTGGACGGCGTAATCTCGATCTCGATCAAGCCGCCACCCTTGCGCTGATACGCGTGGATCGCGACGTTGTTGAAGATCTCCATGAAGGCCGACACCACGGCGGTGTCGAACGGGTGGCGGACATCGTGGGCCAGCGGGTCGATCGTCGGGTTCTTGGGATCGCGCGGCGACGAGCCCGAGACCAGGCGGGCGGCCTCCGCGACCACGCGCACCGCGATCGGGCGATAGCGGAGCGTGCCGGGCACGCTGAGGCGGATCGTCGCGACCATGTGAAGCGAGGATATCCAGCCTGCGCAACTTGTGAAAGTGTGCGCGTACACCTCAGTCGGAGATTCGTCACACGGACGCGAGGTAGTGGTGCCGCGGCTGCGCGCCCGCCGCGCGGCGTGATACCGTGACTCGGTGTTGCGCAGCGTTCGGCTCGCCAAGCGTGCCATCGACGTCGCAGGTGCCGCGGTCGGCCTCGCGCTGACCGCCCCGCTCATGCCGCTGATCGCCGCGGCGATCTACCTCGACTCGCCGGGCCCGGTGCTGTTCCGCCAGCGTCGGGCCGGCAGCCTCAAGTCGATCAAGACGCAGAACGGCAAGCGGCACCTCGAGTTCGACGAGTTCGAGATGCACAAGTTCCGTACGATGGTGCCCGACGCCGAGGCCAAGACCGGCGTCGTCGTCTCCGGCGCCAACGACGCGCGGATCACCCGCGTCGGCAAGTTCCTGCGCAAGTCGCGGCTCGACGAGCTGCCGCAGTTCTGGGACGTGCTGCGTGGCAAGATGAGCCTGGTCGGGCCGCGTCCGGAGCGCCCTGAATTGCTGCGGGACCTGTCGTACGCGATCCCGCTCTTCGAGGAGCGCATGCGCGACGTCAAGCCGGGGATCACCGGGCTCGCCCAGATCTCGCTCGGCTACACCGGCTCGATTCCGGAGGGCAGCGAGATCGCCAAGCTCGCGGCGACCCTGCAGAATCCGTGGCAGCTCGAGGAGACCAAGGGCTCGCTGGCCGACGACATGCGGATCAAGCTGCTCTACGACCTCGCGTACACCGCGTCGCTCGAGCGCTTCGATACATTCCTGCGCACCGAGCTCGGCATCATCTTCAAGACGCCGCTGGTGATGTTGAAGATGACGCAGGGCCGCTGAATCGATCGCGCCGCGGTCGTGCGTGCCAGTGCGACGCGCGCAATGCGCGACAGACACTGGTGTTGCCGATCGCGGGTCAGGCCACGTACACGATCGGCGGCAGCGCCGGAACGTCGACCGGCGCGTTGCCGGTGAAGAACGGCCCGAGCGGAGAGAACAGCTTGCGCAGCGGCTTGGCCTGCGCGAGCGCGTCGCGCCGCGAGCCATGCCCGGCGACCAGCGCGGTGCGGTAGGGCTGATCGCGATCGTCGGCCCAGTCGAGCGCGACCAGCGCGATCCACTGGTCCGGAAAGCGCTCGCAGATCTCGCGCCAGGTCATGGGCTCGGAGACGGCGGTCGCTGGACTCATCGTGACTCCACCCTGGGGAGGTTCGGTCGCGCGGGCAACTTTTGGGCGCTCGGATCCCGTAGCATCGCGAAGCCCCTCGAAAGGCCCGGCTCATGATCGATGATCGCAACGATCGCAACGACCTCGACGTCATCATCGTCGGCGCAGGCCTGTCGGGCATCGGCGCCGCCTACCGCATCCAGACCGAGTGCCCGAGCCAGCGCTTCGCGGTCCTCGAGGCGCGCGACGCGATCGGCGGGACCTGGGATCTGTTTCGCTATCCCGGCGTGCGCTCGGACTCCGACATGTTCACGCTGGGCTATCCGTTCCACCCCTGGCGCGCCGCCAAGGCGATCGCCGACGGCCCGGCGATCCTCGACTACATCCGCGACACCGCGACGACGTTCGGCCTCGAGCGTCACATCCGGTTTCGCCACCGCATCGTCGCCGCGCGCTGGTCGTCCGCCGACGCGCGCTGGACGCTCGACGTCGAGGTCGGCGAGGCGCGCCGCGTGGAGCAGCTGCGCTGCCGGTTCCTCTACGTGTGCGCCGGCTACTACCGCTACGACACCGCGCACACGCCGGCGTTTCGCGACGTCGAGCGCTTCGCCGGCACGATCGCGCACCCGCAGTGGTGGCCGGCGGACCTCGACTACGCCGGCAAGCGCGTCGTCGTGATCGGCAGCGGCGCGACCGCGGTGACGATCGTCCCGGCGATGGCCGCGCGCGCCGCGCACGTCACGATGCTGCAGCGCTCGCCGACGTACATCGCGTCGCTGCCCGACAAGGACGTCGTCTCCGATGCGATCCGCGCGGTGCTGCCGGCGCACCTCGCGCACCGCGTGGTGCGCGGCAAGAACGTCCTGATGAGCATGGCGTTCTATCAGTTCTGCCGGCGCTTCCCGGCGGTCGCCGGGCGCTACCTGATCAAGCAGGTCGCGTCGCACCTGCCGCCGGGCTACCCCGTCGAGCGCGACTTCACGCCGTCGTACAATCCGTGGGACCAGCGCCTGTGCCTGGTCCCCGAGGCCGACCTGTTCAAGGCGATCTCGGCCGGCGCCGCGTCGGTCGTCACCGACACGATCGACGCGTTCACCGAGACCGGCATCCGGCTGACCTCGGGCGCCGTGCTCGACGCCGACATCGTCGTGACCGCCACGGGGCTGACCCTGGTGCCGTGCGGCGGCATCCGGCTCAGCGTCGACGGCCGCGCGATCGAGCCGCGCGACGCGATGGTCTACAAGGGCATGATGCTGAGCGACGTGCCCAACCTCGCGTGGTGCGTCGGCTACACCAACGCGTCGTGGACGCTGCGCGCGGATCTGTCGTGGCGCTACGTCTGCCGGCTGCTCGACCACATGGCGCGCCACGGCTATGACCAGGCCGTACCGCACGCCGACCCGTCGCAGATCGAGCCCCGCCCGCTGCTCGACTTCTCGTCGGGCTACGTCACGCGCGCCGCCGATCTGCTGCCCAGGCAGGGCTCGCGCGCGCCGTGGTTCCTGCGCCAGAACTACGTGCTCGACCTGATCGCCACGCGCCTGGGCCGCCTGACCGACGACTCGATGGTGTTCTCGCGCGTCGCCGATGCCGCCGCCATCGAAGATCGATCGCCCCGGCGCCGCGCAACGCCAGCGTGACGGACGGCGGATCGTCGGTGGCCTCCGGGATGTCGAGGCCGCAGCGGCCGCACCGACGAGGATCGACGCTAAGCGGATTCGACGTCATCGCCATCGACTTCAGTCGAACGAGTCCTTGACGTCATTCTGCCGCTTCGCGTCGCTCGCGCGGCGCTTGGCGCTCTCTGCTCGCGATGCTTCTTCTGCCGCGCGCGCCGCGGGGAACTTCGCGATCGCATCGCGGAGCACCTTCGGGATGCCGGCCGCGAGCTCGTCGAACGTGTTCTGGCCCTCGGCACCCTCGGTGACCACGACGAGCTGTCCCTCGCGTTGCAGGACCGCGAGCTTCGCGACGCCGTGCGGCGCGAACGGCCGCAGCGACGAGCCCTCGAGCGATCGCATGTAGAACCGCTCGCCGGTCGCGCAGTCGTAGACGAGCCTCGGGTCGCTCGACGTCTGGCTGACGCGGGCGTTGTAGATGAGGCCGCACATCCCGGCGGCCTTCATTTCGGCGAGCGCCCGTTGCACCTCGACGAGCGCCTCGAGCTTCGGGGTACGCTGCATCCCGGCTTCTCGGTAGAGCTCGTCGAAGTGCTCGCCACCGCGCGAACGTTGGAAGACCAGGAGGGCGGCGATCGCGCCGGCCACTGCGAGCACCAGGGCAAGGACCACCTTCATGCGCGTCGGTAGCGTAGCGCGTCCATCGCCAGCGAAGAATCGGCATGACTTGGCGTCGTGCACTACTTGCTGCACTCGGCGCGCCGGTGGCGCCACGAATCCCTACTTGGCCGGCTTGGCCGGGAACACGGCGTCGGCGCCGAGCTGGGCCATCACGCTCGCTCCGTCGCCGCCATGCGCCCCCGCGCCCCAGATCTCGTCGATCGTGCGGGCGACGACGTCGATGCCGTGCTCCACGCCGCACCCCGAGGCACCGCACGTTGCCAGATCGATCAGATACACCCGCGGATCCATCAGCTCGTGGAGCCGCGGGATCACGTAGTCGATGTTGCGCCCCGCCAGCTGCGCCGCGTAGATCGTGCGCAGGTGATCGCGCAGCGCCGACGGCGCGTAGAATTCGAGCAGGTACGGCTGCTCCGGAGACAACAGCCGCAGGTGCAGAAACACCATCGAGTACAGCGTGATCGAGGGTGGCGACGCCTCGGCGATCAGCGGCCCGTGATCCACCGCTGCCGGATCCACCGGTCCGCTGCGCGGCCAGTACAGCGCGTTCACCCCGCACGTCGCCGCCAGCGCCTGGCTCTCCCGGACCGGCACCAGGTTGTCGTGCTCGTCGTGCAAGGTCAGCGTCTCCGGCAGCGCCGCGCACAGATCCGCCGCCCGCAGCCCGCGATAGTCCGTTCCCGGCTGCGCCGGCGGCCCGCCCGTCGCGGCGTAGATCCGCCGGACGTACGGCATCAGCGCCGTCTTCGCCGCCCCCGTCCTCGTCAGCGCGTGCTCCACCCAGTCCGCGAAGTCGCTCGGTGGATACAGGGCAGCCACCGCCCGCGGCTGCGCCCGCGCATCCGCCTGCTGTGCCGCGAACAGCGCCTCGAACCCGCCCCACGATCCGCCCCAGATCCCCACCCGCGTCCGATCCACCTGCGGCTGCTCCGCCGCGAACCACATTCCCGCCGCCATGTCCGCCACGTCGTCGCGCACCGACCCGCCCGCATAGTACCGCCCGAAAACCACCAGCGCCCCGAAGTCGTTGAACAGGTGCGGCATCATCTCCTCCGCCACCTGCACCGGCGTCTTCCGGTAATACGCGATCGTCGTCGTGCCGTCGAAGCCCGGCCCATCCCGGTCCAGATACAGCCCGTTGCCCTCCGGCTGATACGCCGCCCACCGCGCATCCAGCGCCTCGCCGCTCCACGCCACGCCATCATACGGATCCGTCGACACCACCAGCGGTCTTGGCCCCGGCTTGTCCGACGGGATCCACTGCACGTACGTCCGTCCCCCGTCGGGCCGGGTGACGCGCGCCAGGATGACGTTCCAGCTCCGCGCATCGATGGTGAACCGCTGTGTCTGCAAGATCTGATAGCGGTAGCCTGCCCGCGGCGCGATCACCTCAGCCGCAACGGTCGCCTGCTCCTCGACAGGATCTGGCGACGCGAGGCACGCCGCCAGCGTCGCGAAGCTCAACAGTTGTGGAACAAGACGACAGAGAAAGGTCATTGGCAAAGACGTGAGCAAACTCGGTGCCGCGCCTGCTCGTGCACGTCGCCTTGTCCGGCCGCGACCCTGGCTGGCGCAACCCGATCCGCTTGCCGGCCAGCACCGCGTCGGAGCACGCCGCCCGGAGCGCGTCGAGGTCCTGCGCCGTCCAGCTGCGAGTGGCCTGCTCGGCGAGCAGGACCGCGTCGTGGAGATCGTCAAGCTCGCGTCGTCGTGCGCGTTGCTCGCCATTCATGCCTCGCAGGCCGCAAATCGTGCCGTGGTCGATGGAGATCGGGCAATGTGCGTGCAACGTGCGACCCATGAAGCCTGTGTGCATGATTCGCTGGACCGCCTCGAGGGGCGCCGTCGTGACGACCAGGGGCGCGCTCGCCGATCCACGCCGCGCGGCGGCCAGCTGGATCGCGTCGCTCGTCCTCTCGCTCGCAGCGTGCCAGGCGCCCGGTCCCGTGGCGCCTGCCGCGCAGCCTGCGCGCTACCGGCTGAGCTACCGGGGCACCGGCGAGCTCGAGGGCCACTTCCGGGCGCCCGGGGAGCGCCGGCCATTCCAGCTGGCGCTCGACGTCAGCGTCGACGGCGACGTGCGCCGGCTGACGACCACGTCGTGGACCGACGACCCGGCGCATGCCGAGATCGAGGTGGTGTGGCTGCGCGGCGAGGTCGTCGCGCGCACGATCGGCGAGGCGGCCGCGGCCCGCCACGAGGTCGTCGTCGGTGACCAGGCCGCGTGGGCGCGCCAGCTGGCGCGGGTCGGCGGTGGGGGCGCCGAGCGCGTGGTCGCGCACCCGACGTTCGGCGACGTCGTCGAGCGCACCGCGCCCGGGGACGCCGTCGAGCTCGACCGGATCGCCGCACCTGCCAGCGTCGAGCTCGCGCACTACGAGGTCGATCTCGCATGGTCCGCCTCGCTCCGGCGCGTGCCTGCGACCGCGGCTCCCGAGGCGCTCTCGCTGCCCGCGCTGTCTGCGGCGGCCGCCGTGCCGGCCGGGCCGATCGAGCTCGCGCTCGTCGCACCCGGGGTCCACCTCGCCCGCGTTCCGGCGAGTGACACCGCCAGCCTCGTGATCGAATTCGCCGACAGCCTCGCGGTCGCGGAGACTTCGCTCACCGTGGCCCAGGGCGAGGCGCTCGTCGCTGCGATCCGCGCGCGGTTTCCCGACAAGCCGATCCGTCATGTGTTCTTCGGGCACTACCACCCGCACTACACCGGCGGCCTGCGCGCGTTCTTCGCCGCCGGAGCGACGCTGCACGCGCCCGCACGCGGCGCGGAGCTCGCGCGCGCGATCGCCGCTCGGCGGTTCTCCCGCGCCCCGGACCGACTGGCTCGCACCGGCGCGCCGGTGAACGTCGAGGTGTTTCGCGAGCGCTTCGTGCTCGACGACGGCGCGGGCCAGCGCCTCGAGGCGATCGACATCGGCGCCGCGTCCGAGCACACCGACGAGTACGTCGTGTTCTACCTGCCGCGCAGCGGCGTGCTGTTCCAGGGCGACCTCGGCTGGGGCGTCCGCGGCGACGGCACGGTGCGCGCCGGGCGGCGTAGCGCGGGCTTGCAGAACGCCATCCGCGAGCGCGAGCTCAGCGTCACCACGTTGATCCAGGGCTGGCCGCTCATGCCAGACCACCAGGTGCTCACGATCGCCGCGTGGCAAGCCGCCCTTGCGGCTCCACGCTGACGCGGCGCTACAGCGTCAACCAGCCCGTCAGCTTGAGCGCGAAGGTGTGCCCGCCCGACACCGAGAAGATGTCGCGGAGCAATCTGCCGTTTGCCGGTGCGTCAATCCCAGCGGTCGATGAGGTAGGTCGCCACTGCGTTCGCGGTGGTGACCCGCAAGTGCAGGTCCCACGGCTTCTGGTCGGTCATGCCGAGGCCGCAGGCCTCGGCCTCGTCGGCGCCGGCGATCTTGGCCGAGCGGTTGTAGGACTCGAGGGTCGCGCGGATCGAATGGAGCTCGCTGCGCAGGGTCTCGGCGAAGAACCCGCGCCCCAGGCTATCCGTGGTGTCGCGGCAGTCCGCGAGCAGGAAGAAGGTGTGGCGCCCGTGCTGCGTCAGCGGCCGCTCGCCCCACAGGTTCGGCGAGGCGACCACGCCGGTGACCGCGACCCACGCCCCCGGGGCGACGTTCCAGCGGTTCGGGCCGGGCTGCGGCGCGGCGCTGCGCGGCGGGTGCTTGAGGCGCTGCCCGGGCTCGTGATCGAATTCGAAGATCGGTACGTCCGACGCGCTGCCGGTCTGGCGCAGCGGCGAGACCACGCTGTTGAAGTGATAGATGTCGCCGCTGATCTCGACCTCGACCTTGAACGGCGTCGGAGACTGGTGCGGCTCGTGGAAGCGGTAATTCTGGACGTAGACGCGGTAGTGCCCGCGCAGGGCCGCACCGCGGGCCCAGCGGATGTTCTCGACCGGCGTCGTCGTCTCGCCGCGCACGTTCATGTCGACGTCGAGCCAGCCGCCGCACGTCGACTGCTTGTGCCCGAAATAGACGTGCTCCGCGCGGGGCGTGATCACGTGGAGGTCGAGGTCGTTGCGGTTGTCCCACAAGAGCGACGCGCGAATGTCCACCCCCTCGTATTGACCGCCCGCGCCCTCGACGCGGCGCTTGATCTCGGCGTCGATACCGGCGTGGTAGTACCAGCTGACCGGGTTGCGGCGGTCCTCCGCGTCCCATTGCAGGATCGGCGGCGCCTCGGGGTTCTCGGCGGTGACCAGGGCCATGAAGCGATCGGCGCCGGGGGGCACCTGCGCCTCGATCGCGACCGCGTCGGGCAGCACGGTGCGCGCGAACTTCTCCCAGGTCAGCGTCTGCTGTGGCAGCGCCAGCTTGTCGGGCTTGGTCTGTGCCTTCGGCGTCAGGTGCCCGAACACGCTGCCGGGTTTGGCTGGCTCGCTCGCCCGCGGGCGCCACGCGAAGCTTGTCAGGTCGGTGAGGCGGGCGTAGCGCCGCGCCAGCGAGCCGGTCGCCTCCAGCGCCGCGATCGCCTTCTCGGCCTGGGCGATGTTACCGGCCGTCGGCGCGACCTGGGCGCGCATGTACTGGCTCGGGGCCATCTTCTCATCGAAGCGGCGCTTGATCTCCGCCGCGTCCAGGCCATTGGCGAGATCCTCGAGCAGGGTGCCGATCATGCCGCTGCGGACGTGCGCGTGGCCGGCCGGGGCGGTGGCCACCGCGCGCCATCGCAACGCCTCCTTCTGCTGCGGCGACCTCACGACCCCCAGCTCCTGATGCAGCGCCAGCAGCCAGGTGGCGACGGCGATGCACTTCTCCGAGCGGTACAGCGTGCCGGAGCTCAGCAGGGCGTGGGCGCGCTCGACGAGCGGCTGCGGGAACTCGGCGAGCCCGCGGCCCAGCATGTGAAAGTCCTCCTTGCGCTCGGCCTGCACCTGGTGCGCCGTCAAGAGCGGATGCGAGTGGGCCCGCGGCACGTTGACGGCGAAGTGCGTCCACACCTTGCCGTCGGGGCGCGGCGGCGAGGCCGGCGTGCCCAGCGTGGCCGCCGCGGGGAGCAACACCCCTGCGATCGCGGCCGCGGTGGCTGCCTGCGCCGTCAGCGCGGAAGCGCGTTTGAAGCTGGCGGGCGCGTCGTCGGGCCACAGCGCCGAGCTCAGCCGCCCGACCTCGTCGATCGTCACCAGCGCCCCGAAGCGCTCGAAGAAGTGCCGGCAGGTGTTGCAGGTGTAGTGCGCCCGATCCTGCGGCGGGAGGTTATCGAGGAAGATGCCCCACAGCCCGGTCGCGGCGGTGACGAACAGCGGGTGCTTGCTATGGGCGGCGAAGCGCCGCTGCACGGCGGCGAGCAGGGCGGAATACTCGTCTGACTCGGTGGTCCCGTTCGGGGCGGTGGTGTCCATGTGTATTGCTTCGGCGTGAATGTGACGGTACTGGATGAACGTTACAGAAGTCGGAGCAAGGCGGTCATGACGACGTGCAGGGAGACGCGGGCTCGAGATCCTCAGCGCCGGCGGGGCGCGCGCGCGTGCTCGCGCTGCCACGCGCCGGGCGCGACGCCGAGCTGGTTGCGGAACACGCGCGTGAAGTGGCTCTGATCGAAGAAGCCGAGCTCCGCGGCGAGCGCTGCCAGCGTCACGTTGCCGGCCGTCAGGCGCTCGCAGGCCATGCGGATGCGTTCGCGCCGCACGTAGTCACCCGGCGATTCGCCGTAGGTGCGGCGGAACGCGCGGGCCAGGCGGACCGGTGCGACGCCGACCTCGGCCGCCACCGCCGCCAGGCTCGGCGCGGCTAGCGCGCGTGCGTGGAGGAGGTCGCGGGCCCTGGCCAGCCAGGGCGTGCTGCGGTCGGGCCGGATCCCGCGCTTGCCGCCGGCGCCTGCCGTGGCGCGGGTGCGCAGCAGGCCACCGAGCATCTCGAGCACGACGCCCTCGATCACGAGGGGGGAGGCGGCATCTGGCTCGCAGTACTCGCGGTACATCGTGCGGGCGAATGCGACCATCGCGCCGCGATGGTGATCCAGCGCGACGTCGGGCACGCTGCCGTGTTCGCGCAAGCGATCGATCCACGGGGCCGGCAGCTCGACGTGGAACAGCCGCGCGCCCAGCTCCGAGATCTCGCCGCTCCGCACCTCGCGGGGCGGATGAAACACGAGCGAGCGCTGGCCGAAGGTGACGCCGCGCCGGCCGAGCTGCTCCCAGTAGCCGCCGCCGACCAGGTAGCCGAAGTACGCGCGCTGATGAAGATGCGGCGGGACGTGCTGGGCAGGCTGGTATTGCGTGTCGGACAGGATGAGCTCACCGAGCTGCTGCTCGCTCCGGTTCACGCCGTAGAACCGGCCGGGCTCGAGCGGGGTTGGAGGACAGCCCATGCGCGATCAGCATATCGGAGTCACGCGTGCGCGCCAGCGCCGTCACGCGGGACGCCGGCACAGATGCCGCGCGCACGTCGAGCGTCCGGATCGTCCAACGTCCGCGACGTACAAGACGCGGGCCCCGCCCGACCGCATGCTGCGACGCGGAGGTGCTCATGGACTTCATTTCACTCGCCCGCGCCGCGGCCGATCGCGCCGGCGCCCGGCGCAACGAGGTACTCGGCGTCGCGGTCGCCCCCGACGAGATCCGCGCGCACCTGCGCGCCCGCTACGACTTCGCTGGCCCGATCGCGGTCGAGGCCTTGCTCACCGACGTCGACGACATGCTCGCGCGGTGGACCGAGCACGCCACGCATCCGCGGCATCTCGGGCTGTTCCGCCCCGCGCCGGATCCGCTGTGCGTCGTGGCCGACGCGATGGCCGCGGTCCACGATCCGAACCTGGCGACGTGGGACTTCGCCCCGGCGGCCAACGAGATCGAGCGCTTCGTGCTGGGCGCGCTGGCCGCGCGGTTCGGGCTCGCGATGCCCGACGGCATGTCCCACTTCACGTCCGGCGGTCAGGAGGCGAATCACACCGCGGTGATCGCGGCGTTGACCCACGCGTTTCCGGCCTACCGCGCCGGTGGGCTGCGTCGGCTCACAGGTCAGCCGGTGGTGTACCTGTCGTCGCAGGGCCACGGCTCGTTCGACAAGGTCGTGCACGCGACCGGCCTTGGCCGCGCCGCGCTGCGCCGGATTGCCGTTGATGCGTCGCTGCAGATCTCGCTGCCGGAGCTCGCGCGCCAGATCGCCGCCGATCGGGCCGCCGGTGACCTGCCATTCCTCGTCGTCGGCACCGCGGGCACGACCGCGGCCGGCGCGATCGATCCCCTCCCCGCGCTCGCCACGCTCGCCGCGGCCGAGCGGCTGTGGTTCCACGTCGACGCAGCGTGGGGCGGCGCGGCGGCGGTCTCGGATCGGCTGCGGCCCGAGCTTCTCGGCATCGAGCGCGCCGACTCGATCACCTGCGATGCGCACAAGTGGTTCTCGGTGACCGCCGGCGCGGGCATGATCTTCGTCCGCCACCGCGAGGCGCTGGAGCAGGCGTTCGGCGTCGAGACCTCCTACGTGCCCGACCAGGCGCGCGATGGGCGGGTCTATCCGTTCACCACGAGCCTTCAGTGGTCGCGGCGCTTCATCGGGCTGAAGCTGTTCCTCGTGCTGGCCGCGCAGGGCTGGGACCGGCTCGCCGCGCGCATCGATCACCAGGCCGACGTCGCCGAGCGGCTTCGCGAGCGGCTTCGCGATCGCGGCTTCGCGATCCTCAACACCACACCGCTGCCGGTGGTGTGCTTCAGCCATCCGCGGCTACCGGACGTCGCCGCCCACGATCGCGTGGCCACCCGGCTGCGGATCGATCAGGCGGCCTGGATCTCGCGCACCGTGTTGCCGGGGAACATCCCGGCGCTCCGCGCCTGCGTGACCAGCTACGAGACGACGCTCGACGACGCCGACTCGATCGTGCGCGCGATCGAGGCCGTGCTCCCGGCCCCGTGACCTGCCCGCCCGGTCACTTCCGGCGCCGAATCGTTGCACCAGATCTCGGGATGGCTTGGGCACGTGTCGGGGACCATTCTCCGCCCGTCGGTACAATGATATCGGGGAGCGACTGTCTCAAGCGACGTTGGCACAGAGGGCATCGCGGGCGCGGTCGAGGGGATCAGCCATGCGTCAGCGAGCCGAGCGGTGCGTAGAGCGCATAACAGCCTGTAGCGTAATCTGGAGACCCTCGGGAGCTCGGGTGCAGACCAGACTGAATCGATCGACTGGGTGAGATCGAAGTCGGGGCCGACGAGCGTCACCGGGAACGGGGAACGGCCCCGGCTCGGCCGCGCCGCGCTGGGCGCGACACACGAGAACTCGAACTCGCTCCGGTTGCCGGGCGCGTCACCCAACCCGGTGGCGAAGAACCGCTGCGCGTCCCTCAGAACACGCCAAACACGCCGAACACGCCGAAGCTCATCGATATCCGCTCGCTGTACAGCTGTACGGGTGGCCGCGGCGCGGCTCCGGCGCGCTACGGCTTGGCCATCAGGCGGCGGACGTACTTGATCGCGGGCGAGCCGGAGGCCAGCAGCTTGTCGTGGTACGTGCGCTCGGTGAAGCCGGGCTGGGTCTCGGCGACCTTGCGCAGCTTGAGCAGCTCGGTGAAGCCGTAGAAGTAGGTGGTGAGCTGGGCGCTCGACAGCCGGGCGCGCTTCCACTTGCCGACGGCCTCGCCGTCCTCCTGGAACGCCTCGCCCTTCATGAGCGCGAGCGCGGCCTTCTCGTCCATCGTGCCGGTGTGGATGTCGTGATCGAGGATCGCGTTGGCCGACAGCCGGAGCACCATCTTCTGGCGCTGCAGCTTCACGCGCGGACCGCCGAAGCCCTTCTCCGCCATCACCCACTCACCGTAGACCGCCCAGCCCTCGACGAATGGCCCGCTGCCGAACACCGCGCGCACCTTCGACTTGAACTGGTTGCTGTGCATGATCTGCAAGTAGTGGCCGGGCATCGCCTCGTGGATCGACAGCTCCGCGAGCATCGCCTGGTTGTACTCGCGATAGAACGAGTCGACGCGCGCGCGCGGCCAGTCGGCCGGGGTCGGCGCGATCGCATAGAACGTCTCCGGCGTGGCCTCGAGCGGACCCGACGAGTCGCAGTACGCCACCGAGAAGCCGCGCTTGTACTCCGGCATCTCGATCACCGCGACCGGCTCGTCCGGAATCCGGACAAGGTCCTTCTCGCGCACGAACGCGGTGGCCTTGTCGAGCCAGGCCTTGGCGTCGGCGAGGATCGTCTTGTTGGTCGGGCGGTCCTTGGCGACGTGGTCGAGCACCTGCTTGACGAACGCCTTGCGCTGGGCCTCGGTGTCGAGCTTGGGCAGCTTGCCGAGCTTGTCGTCGGCCCAGATCTGCTTCGCGGTGTCGACCATCTCGCCCTGGGTCTGGGTCAACAGCGCGTGGGCGCTGGCGGCGAGCGTGTCGGGGTCGACGTCGTCGCCGAGCGCGAAGCCGAGCTTCTTGGTGAACTTCTCGCGCCCGATCCGGAACGAGCCATCGGAGCGCTTGAGCAGATCGGTCTCGAGGAACTTCTGGAAGTCGCGTAGCGCGTCGCCGGCGGCCTTGCCGGCGGTCGTCAGGTCGGCGGCGAGCGCCGGGACCTTGGCGTACATCGCCGGCAGCTGGGTCTCGACCAGCGCGATCATGCCCTTGTTCTGCTGGATCGCCTGCTCGGTCCAGATCTTCGCCGGGTGGCCGAGCCGCTGCTTGGCGACCGCGACGAGGGTCGGGACGCCGGCGAGCCGGCTCTTGAGGCTCGCCATCCGCGACTCCACGGTGCCGAAGCTGCGGGTGACCAGCGGGTCGATGCCGTCGCTGAACAGCCCGGTGTACACCGTGGGGTTGCTGTCGAGCTGCTTGAGCTCGTCGACCTCGAACAGCCGCGCGCGCAGCTGGTCGTCGAGGATCGCGGCGTCGATCTGGTTCTGCTCCGACAGCCCCTCGCGCGGCAGCTTGGCGAGCTCGGCGCGCGTCGCCTCGACCCACGCGCGGTTGCTGGCGTCGCCGGCGACCGACATGTCCGGCCAGGCGCCGTCGTAGCGGTGGTCGCCGATCTGCGTCGCGTCGGACGGCGAACGCTTCAGGTACTCGTCGAGGAAGCGCTGCGCGAACGCGTCGAACGTGGCGTCCGCCGAGGGCGCGGGCGGCTGGGCCGGGCCGGGATCCGTCGCGACCGGCGGGGCGGGGTCGACCGGCAGCGACGGCGGCTTGGCCGGCGACGAACAGGCGATCGCCGCGGCGACGAGCGCAGGAGCGAGGGTGCGAGCGAGGCGTGAACGAAGCAATGCCATGGGGGCGCACCATAACGCCGCTCGGGGCGACCTGGCGACCCTCGATCCGCGGGCGTGGCACGATAGGGCGATGACGATCTGCCCGTGCGGCTCGGGGAGCGCCGAGGACGCCTGCTGCGGCGCGATCCTGGGCGGTGCGCCGGCGACCACCGCGCTGGCGCTGATGCGGTCGCGCTACGTCGCGTATGTCCGCGGAGCCATCGACGGCCGGGGCACCCCGGCCGGCAGCGACCCCGAATGGGGGCGCGGTTGGATCGACCATCTGCTCGCGACGCATGACGCGACGACGCGGCCGGCCACGGATCGCGCGGCGATCGCCGAGCGCGCCCGCGACACCGTCTGGCTCGGGCTCGAGATCGTCGCCGTCGAGCGCGGCGGCGCCGGCGACGACGACGGCGTGGTCGAGTTCATCGCGCGGGGGGCGACGCGCGGCGTGCCGTTCGCGCAGCACGAGCGCTCGCGGTTTCGCCGGGTCGACGGCCGCTGGTACTACCTCGACGGTAACGCGCCGCGTCCAGCGCCCCGTCCGGCGACGCCCGGCCGCAACGATCCGTGCCCGTGCGGGAGCGGCGCGAAGTACAAGCGCTGCCACGGAGGGTGACCCGGCCGGCGCAAAAGCGACCCTGCTGACAAGCAACCGAGGATTCGTGGGAGTCGTTACCGAGCTGTCCCCGCGGGTGTCGGAAGGCTCCGCGAGGGCACTGGATCACGAAGGGCTCGTGAACGGCTCGTGGTGAGCGCCGTCAAACGATATCTTCCGCGGCGATGAAGCGCCGTGACTTTCTTCGTAGCACTGGTTGGTTCGTGGTCGGAGCCTCGCTGGCGGGCATTCCTGGCTGCGGTGATAACTTGTCACCTGCCGACGGCGCCGAGCCCGCCGTCGAGGGCACCTTTGCCTTTCCGCAGGGCGTCGCGTCGGGCGATCCGCGCGAGGCCTCGGTGGTGCTGTGGACCCGCGTCGTGCTCGCGGCGAGCCCCGACGACAGCGTCGGCGTGATCCCGATGCGCGTGCAGGTCGCGACCGACGCGGACTTCCGCTTCCTGGTCACCGACCGACCGGTGACGGCGTCGCAGGCCAACGATCACACCGTGCACGTGCTGGTCGTCGATCTCGCGCCGGCGGCCAGCTACTTCTACCGCTTCATCGCCGGTGCCGACACGATCACCGGCCGCACGCGCACGGCGCCGGCCGCCAACGCCGATGTCCAGGTCAACCTCGCGTGGGTGTCGTGTCAGGACTACAGCGCCGGTCACTACGGCGCGTATCGCCAGTTGCTCGCCGACGACGACAAGCGCGCCGCGGCCGACAAGATCCACGCCGTGGTCCACCTCGGCGACATGATCTACGAGACCCGCGCCGACGGCTTCCAGACGGCGATCGACGAGAGCTTCCAGCCGGTCACGCTGACCAACGCCGACGGTACGCCCCGCGCGGTCGGCGCGTTTCCGTCGGGCGGCGGCGTGCGCGCGGGCACGACGTTCGCGGCCACCGTCGAGGACTACCGCTTCCTCTACAAGACGTTCCTGCAGGATCCCGATCTGCGCGCCGCGCGCGCGCGCTGGCCGTTCATCTCGGTGTGGGATGATCACGAGTTCACCGACGACTGCTGGCAGAGCCAGGCCAACTACACCAACGCCGCGACCGGCGATGAAGGTGACCAGACCCGCCGCGTCGCCGCGAGCCAGGCGTGGTTCGAGTACATCCCGGTCCAGCTGACCGGCGCGGGCGGCGTCGTGCCGAGCGAGGCGCGCGATTTCTCGGCCGTCGTGGTCGAGGACGCGCCGTTCACCGCGGCGAACGACGACAACTTCGTCGACGAGCCCAACAACGCGGCGGCGGTCGGCGCGATCACGATCTATCGCTCGCTGCGGTTCGGCAAGCACGTCGAGCTGGTGATGACCGACGAGCGCAGCTACCGCAGCGACCACGCGATCCCCGAGGACATCTCGGGCGGCGCGCCGTTCCTCGCGCCGCGCAACGCGCTGCCGATCGCCCTGGTCAACCTGTTCGACGCCGGCAAGACCGCCGGTGGCGGCAACCCGCCGGCGTCGATCACGCTGCAGCCCGGCCTCACCGTCCCGAACGTGCGCGCGGCCAGCCCGCCGGGCACGATGCTCGGCAAGGCGCAGAAGGCGTGGTGGAAGGCCACGATGAAGGGCTCCGACGCGACCTGGAAGCTGTGGGGCAACGAGGTGACGCTGATGCGCCTCCGCCTGCCGCAGCTCGGCCCCGGCGGCACGGATCTGTGCGTCGCCGCCGACGCGTGGGACGGCTACGACGTCGAGCGCAGGGAGCTGATGGGCTTCCTCAAGGATGAGCAGATCGCCAACGTCGTGGCGCTGTCCGGCGACATCCACGCTTCGTTCGCGGGCCTCGTGATGGACGACTACAGCCTGCCGGTCGAGCGCCAGGTGCCGGTCGTCACCGAGCTGGTCGCCGCCGGCATCAGCTCGAACTCGCTGTTCTCGTTCTTCGAGGCGGCGACGCGCGGCGGCGATCCGCAGCTGCGCGGCCTGGTCACGGTGGACACGCCGACCGCCAACTTCGTCGAGAACTTCAACCTGCTGCTGCTCAAGGGCACGACCGCGGCCGGGACCTTCGCGGCGACCAAGAGCCTCCCCGCCGCGCTCGGCAACGCCAAGGCGATCGAGGCCAACCAGCACCTCAAGTACGCCGACACCAACACGCAGGGCTACGGCTACGTGAAGATCACCGCGGCCAAGGTCGACGCGCAGATCATCACGATCAACCGCCCGCTCACGCCGCCGCCGGCGGCCGGCCCCGGCGTCAAGCGCACGGTGAGCTTCTCGATCCCCGCCGGCAACGCGGCCGGCATGACCGGCCCGACGGTGACTGGCACCAAGCCGTTCCCGCTGGTGTGAGGTAGTCGCGGCGCGCGCCCGCGGCGGCGGATCAGGAGCGGCGGCGCGGCGCCTGCGCGGCGACCTGGGCGCGCAGCTCGGCGTCCGTCGCGCCGGCGATCTGCGCGTGGCGCAGGCCGAACACCCAGCGCGCCTGCGCGGCGTCGCTGGTGTCGATCGCGACGAACTCGCGCGACCAGGGAAATCGCCGCGCGAGCTTGGCGCGGACCAGCTCGTCGGCGAGCGCGCGGCCAACCGGCACGTGGGCCTCGCCGTCGAGATGGATGTGGCCGAGCTCGTCCTCGCCGACATAGAAGTCAGTGCCGTTGACCTCGGTCTGCGAGCCGATCTCCCAGTGCGCCTGCACGATCACGTGCGGCAGGGCGGCGACCTCGTCGGCGACCCGCTGCGCGGTTGCCGCGAGGCGCGGGGGTGGAGCGACGCGGCCCTTTGCGCGTCGAGACATGGTGTCGGACAGCATCGTCCAGGCTAGCGCCGACCGCGCGGGCAGGCCAGCGCTTCGATCGGATCAGCGTCGTCGCGTGACTGTCAGAACGGCAGTCCGTCACTGCGTGAGCGTGTCATCGCGACGGTGGCGATCGATGGTGCCCAGGGAGCACGCGAGGATGGCGCTGGCACGGCTGGTGCTGTGGCGGAGCGCGTGGATCGGATCCGAGGGCTGCTCGTTGGGACCGCGGTGGGTGACTCGCTCGGGTTGCCCCGGGAAGGGCTCAGTCGCCAGCGCGCCCGCCGGATGTATCCGGGGCCACTGCGGCAGCGGCTGGTGCTCGGGCGAGGCATGATCAGCGATGACACCGAGCATGCGTGCATGACGGCGCAGGCGCTGCTGGCGACGAGCGACGACGTCGACCGGTTCGCGCGGTCGCTCGCGTGGAAGCTGAAGTGGTGGCTGGCCGGGCTGCCGCCGGCGATCGGCTGGGGCACGCTCCGCGCGCTGGTGCGGGCATGGCTCGGGTTCTCGCCGCGCCGGAGCGGCGTGAGCTCGGCCGGCAATGGCGCGGTGATGCGCGCGCCGGTCATTGGCGCATGGTTCGCGGATCCCGATCGCATCGCGCCATTCGTGACGGCGTCCACCGCGATCACGCATCGCGATCCGCGCGCGAACGCCGGAGCGCTGGCCATCGCGCTCGCGGCACACCATGCGGTGTACGACCGAGAGATCGTCGCCGGGATCGTGCTCGACGACATCCGGGCTCGCGTGGCGGACCGTGAGCTGCTGCAGGCGATCGATCGCGTCGGGGACGGGCTCGCTCGCGGGCTCGACGTGGCGGAGATGGCGGAGGCGCTCGGGCTTGCGCGTGGGGTGACAGGGTATGTGCATCACACGGTGCCGGTGTGCTTGTATGCGTGGCTACGCTCCCCGACCGACTTTCGGGCGGCCGTCGAGCGGACGATCGCCCTGGGCGGCGACAGCGACACGACCGGAGCGATCGTCGGCGCGCTTGCAGGAGCTACCGTCGGCGAGGTCGGCATCCCGACGGAGTGGTTGGCGATCTCAGACTTCCCGCGATCGCTTCGATGGATCCGGGCGCTGGCGGGGCGCGTGCACGAGCGGTCGGCGCCGATGCGCCTGTGGTGGCCGCTGGTGCCGGCGCGGAATGCAATGTTCCTT
>Ga0307513_10004124_pt1 | contig 19478 bp, 22 predicted proteins | sample 15_EM_MG_FD_202174 | JGI IMG/M metagenome (GOLD analysis project Ga0307513, IMG submission 202174) | Populus trichocarpa ectomycorrhiza microbial communities from riparian zone in the Pacific Northwest, United States - 15_EM | ecosystem: Host-associated > Plants > Roots > Unclassified | place...
GAAGGTGGGGGCATTGCTTAACGGAAAGAACGAGGGTGATTTGAGAGCAAAGGCGTGGCTCGAAAGAGAATGCAAGCCCCTTTAGAAGCTTCATTGTTAGTCCGGCGTTTAGTTGACTACCGAATTGATTACCATGCATAGCTGTACCAATTTGATCAGGTATCTAACGACCAAACTTGTGCCGGAAGGTCAAACCCCACATGCGCATTCGAGTCTATGTCTCTTGAACCGAGCGACATCGAGGATATCCCACGCGCGCATCGTGCTTCTGCTTCCCACTACGGGAGAGTACTGTAACTGCCACACAAACTCTTAGCGTTTTCAGAGTCAAATGAAAGAAACCCCATGAGCACCGCCTGTGAAGCGCGCAGTCTTTGTTTTTTTTTTTTTTTTTGGTAATCCAATTTTACGTGCTAAGAACTAGTCTATGTTACACGATTCGTCGGATGTGAGTAAACTGTGCTGTGCTGCTAATAGGCCCTCGTTGCTTCCTAAGTGTCGGTAGGAATTAGACGAGGTCTAGAAGTGCACCTATGGTGATGTTGCTGCGTGGTTTTGTGTTTTCTACATTTGCTTGCTAGCAAAGCGCGTTGCGCTAACGTCTCATTATTTCCCTCCTATTCGGGTGCAATGTCTCCGTAGAAGCGCGCAGTCTTACCACTATAGCTGTTAGAGAGAAAAGAATGACCAAGCCGGGGTTCGAACCCGGGACCTCCCCATTTCTAGTAAGGGCGTGTTACTACACTACCCGGTCAATAGCTGGAGGAATCATCAACTCCAACAATAGCTTGCATCATGTCGTCTGTCCTCTACTGCTCTATAAGTATGGCACCTCCACTTTTCTTTTTTAACCCTCATTTCCTTTCGAACCCTTGCCCTGGTGGGTTTGAGTTTTCCATCATTCCTTTCTGATCTCGTTGCATTGCAGTATGCATGTTTCGTCCTTCCCCGCCTTCCTTCCTACTCTTGTTAGCGCTTTACCGCCATTGCGAGACAGGAAGATCTATAAAGTCCTCTCCCTCGACCCTTCGAATGTGATGAAGGGACTAGAGTTCAATGGGCAAGATGCGGCCGTTGAGCTGAGCCAAATCCGTTCACTCACATTTTCAACAACTTGTGAGTCAAGTTTCGGCCATACTCACCATATTCACATTCACTCCTACACACGCGTCCTCACCCTGTCCGTCTTCCTTACTTGCACATCTCACGACCTTGCCCTTAGCATCAATATCTGTTTGGTGCAGCTGGTGGCGGTCACCGAAGGTCAGAGCAATGCAAGATCCTGCAACACAGCTCCAAATGGAAGGATCCTTGCGAAAAGCAAGATGCCTTTGAGCAATTCATCAATCCTCCTATTTTCTAGGATGACTTGCCCGCAAAGCAGCCTTTCCAAGTCCAAATGAAAATCATTACCCTACAGATGGTGTAATTTGTCAACGCCGATGTAAGCTTAATGTACTCACACAAGTCAGGCCCAAACTCGCCCAAGTTTCCTTCCAGAGATTCATGCTGCATGCTGCACTTCAACAGGTGAACGACCAAGGGTTGACTGTAGGCCATAAGTATGAGTCTAAATTACAGACTATTGATCTTATTAGCTCAGAATGCTCCAGCCACACCGCTATTCAAGAATTGCCAGAACTCAAGGCGACTGAGCCTTTGGGTCCCACCGACTAATTCGAAGACTAAACCAGGAGGCTCAGGGCGATATCATGACCCAAAAATGTATGACGGTCTTGCTGCTGGCTTCTACCGATTGTGCTCCATCAATAGTCTCTAATCACCAGCTTCCAATAATCCACTCGTGGGTGTTGTGTATTTCATCAAGGAAAACTATCGTTTCTGATCGTTGCTAGGCTGAGTCTATTTCACGGTGGGGAGCCAATGGGAAAATCTAAACCTATTCACCGAAAACCTTACTCCGACCCCATCCCGATCGGATCACAAAAGACCGACCGAATCGCGAGAGAATGCTGGCACACCCGTCATTGCGCGCTGCAATGAACTGAGCGCTGTTGCCCCTGTCCGCCATAGTGTATGGTGTAGTTACTACTCAATGTCTGTTTTGTTCTTATTAAGTGCTTATTGTTACAGTATTGGAATGAAAGAGTACATATACAAAGCGTCAGTAGAATCTGGCGAGTCGGCGAGTCGGCAAGATGTAGGCGAGAGAGATAATGTCATTGAATAGAAAGAAGCTACCGATTTCGTCGCCGTCCTGTTGTTCCAGCGCCTTGGTATTTGCTCGTTTCTCTACGGAGACGCCTAGGGGGGCGGTTAAGGGAAAGAAGGTGCAAAACAGAAGCTACGAACCTCGCAGCACGTTCCCGTTCGAGCTCACGTCGTTCGAGCTCCTCTGCCGATAGTTCTTCAATCCTTGGTGCATACTCACCCGAAAGGATTTCTGCCCAATCTCTCCATATGCCCCTCATCCTCTTCGGACCCTTACCCTTCCTTCCCCAGGCATTACCCAATCCCGCGGCATGACTCTTCCACTCACCCCCTCCTTCCAGGACCCCCCATTCAATTACATCCTTCTTATGCTTCAGCAACTCTTCATGGATCGCATGCGCGATCATGGGCTTTGCCTCTGAACTCAGTCCGACATCCGCACATAGGACTGCAGTGAACTCTTCGGGTGTCAGATTTGACCGCAAATCCCATTCGACATGGTCTAGCAAGTGTTTGGTGGAGATTTGGACGTCAATTTGAAGTACGACTCGACAGTCACCAGGGCCAGCGTCGTCCTCGTGAAGCATCAATTCCTCTCGTTCCGTATTGACCGGAAGGTCGAGAGACGCCATTATTGCGTGTTCCTCTAATTGCGCTAGGATCTGATTAGCGACCTGCTCGGCATATCCCATGTCGAGCTCGAGGTCTGCACAGAATATGTTCGCAAATTGAACAGGCGTTATAAGGGCTTCTGCAGATAACATCAATTTTCCACCAAGCGATTCGAGAGGGCACACACCATGCAAATTCCATGTAAAGCAGTCTCGTATGCGAGCGTTATCTGTCTCCAGCTCGATACGAATTGGTATAAGCACCGTAGACTGTTCAGCCTGGGCGTTGAGCTTCTCCAGAAACAGACACCTAACGAAAATGGTTTGATCATGAAATGTTATGAGGAGGAACACACGGACTGAGGTTCTAAGCGAACGCGATGAGCAGGTCGGGAGTAAATAAGATTCAGTGGAGGTATGGTTCCCAGGTAACTTTTGTCGATCTCTACTTGAGGTTTGGGTTCTGGCTGGTGGAGGACCTTTCCCGCGGCGCTAGAGCTAGCCATTGTCCCTTTTCCCATTTTCCTGATCATGGTTCGGGTGCCGCCGCTGGCCTGGAAGTCAGAATCATCTGAACCCTCCGGACCGTGCTTTTCTTCCTCGAGTTCATCACCAGAACCGGTCTCAACATAATTCTTGTGACCTCCACGGCGGGTGCTACGGCCTGTGTTGGCCGACGGAGCATGGGCAGTTGATCGAGTCGGCACACCGTCATCGATACTCGGGGGAGCAGCGGCATTGAGAATAGGTTGTATTAGAAGTGTCGCTCCCGTTCTAATGCGTGAGGCATACGTCGAGTAGTGTGCTTGAGGCATGGTAGGAATCGGCGATCTGGCCATTGCTTGAAGGAATGCAGGCGTAAAGGGACCGCTAGGAGCTCCACGCTGTGAAAAGTTTCCAGATGAAGTTTGTACTCTCGGTTTAGGCTGCGTCGCTTTATTCATGTTCTGCCAGGCGCTAGCCGCGGCGGGCATTTCTTAGACACAATCGTGTGAGCAATATCGTCCTATAGACCGAAAGAATTGGCCTTACGAGGTACTATCCCTGCCGCGGGTATTCGTTCGTTAGACATTTTGATCGGCCTCGACGCCAAGTAAACAAATCTTCGTGTTGAAGGCCTTAATAGGCAGGAAGTCGCAATATATCCGCGGGTAGCACGTCCTTAGAGTTGTTGGCAGCTCACGGCGCGAGGACGACGGCAGGCAGGCAACGAGGAAGGGTCTAAAAGTTCGAGTTGGACTCCAACTGCTACCCTGGTCTGGAATAATAATTAGGTTTCCACTAGAGAGCCATGTGCAAGTACGTTGAAGAAACCAGCAGAGTGATAATTACTTGGCCGAGGCCCCAATCATAGAATTACAGAGAGAAGTAGTACAGGAGTACGTGGTACGCAACATTGAAACCAAGGAGGGACGCTATGTACCCTGCGAATATAAAGGGTATGGGTATTAACAGAGCCTTCGTACGACGCAAGAAAGGCAAGGCTATAGCAGATATGAGCCATTTGTATGTGCAAAGGGACCAGTTGCTAACCATTTAAGCCGAGGTAGACAATATAAACATATTGACACAACCTGTAGTCGTAGAAGAGTGAGTGCAGCGTCCTGGTGGATGAGAGATACTCACGCAATGAGGTACAAGGTATTTCCGAGGAGAATACCACCTACAAAGTCATAGCTAAGGATAATAGGAGACAAGAATAATTGAAGAACATAAAGTTCAAGGTAGAGGGGGAAGAATGCGTTGGTATGTACGTCAAACGCATACGCCCATTCTACGCGCGCATCGGTAGTGGACGATCTAGAAGTCCTTTGAAGTAAAATACAATTAGATATGAGCCTGGGACCGGTGGGTCAGTCAGTAGTCCTCTACTTGTATAGGAAATGATTCACCAAAGCAATGTAGCGACTACAACAGAGACCAAGAAGAAGTCGCGGAAAAGCATCAAGAGAGAGAGCTTGAGTGCAGCCAGGACCGTCATGGACCGTACTACAGACCAAGCACAACCGGCCACTGCATATACGTGTTAGTGCTTATCGAGGCCAGCTCCTGAGGACATACGAACTGTGGAGAGTTTAGAGAGCGCTGGAAGGGGAGACGATTATCTGACTTACTCATGCACATAGATATTAAGATGAAAACTGCTGGGTCATCCCTCGCCCAACTATTCTTCGTCTCTGTTGGTTGGTCAGCGACCGCAGGCGTGACTATAAGAATACAACACATACGTTTATGGAAGTAGACGTTCCTGTATCTGCGAGGGTCACTCAGTATGAGTGGTGTTGACTGCACGCGTAACGCGGAACACTACATACACGCTTCTTGGATCGACACACAGCAACCAAAGATGCGACACAGCAACTTCCCAGTCCTACAAGGGGTGTCATGTCTCATATTTGTGTCAAGGACTGTACCGACCATTTGGGAGAATTTGAGCAACCTCCGCCATGCCAGAGCATTACTCAGGGGAGGTGGATCAAATTCTGTGTGTGCAGCGCCCGGACTAGGGAGCAATGGCATGTGTAAATCGCCGCGATTATCGGCCTATTCCAGGGGATGCTGGTACGCAAAACTAATGGGGTGTCAGTCTCCGCTTTGTTGGAGACGGACTTTTGCTTCTTTGTCCTCAGACCTTCGACCCCTCCACATGCACGATTCAGACGACATCAATCCTCATGTCGACTGGGACGACGATGACGACCTCCAGCAGGAGGGCTCACCTCCTTCTCAGCCCCAGATTGCCCCCGCCGATGCCGACGACGAGATTTCTCTTTTGGGCGACGACGACAACCAAGACACGTTACGTGAAGCGCCTCAGGACGCACGGAAAACTCTCGGCGATGCGCACACAACCGCAGGGGTTCAGGAATTGCCTGTGGAGGTCCCTTCAGAACCCAGCGCCAATGTTGCGCTTTGCACACCACATTCGTCTGAGGGTAGCCCAGTCAAGGAAAATGACCGCCCACGCGGTCGCCGAGAATATGATAGCGACCAATCTGTGCTCACACTAACTCCTGCTCCAGGCCAGCACGGCTTGCCACCCAAACCGCCGGTCTCTCTTTCCCCATCTTATTCTCGTGGCGGCACCTCTGCCATCGTTACAATGTCCGCCACTGCAATGGCTCCTACCAAAGAGAAGCGTCTTTCGAACGGGCATTATTCCCGCCCCACGAACGATCGCCCAGACTCGCTTCCACATCCCTGGAAACGTGTCGAGTCGACCACGGTTCCAGGAGATTTTTATTACATGAATGACATTACTGGGTTTACCACCTGGGAGCGACCCAAGGATTCTGCGAATCGCGCAGGCCACGACCCAAGTTCCAGGCGCAGACCTATTAGTCCGCTCCAGACTCGAGGGCGTGTTGATACTGCCGCGTCTAACAATGAAAGGAGGAGATCTTTGTCTCCAAATACTAGGCGACGCGCGCCATCCCTCGATAAGAGGGAGCAACGGATGGATGTCGGATCTGGTCATTTGCAAACGGCCACAAAGCACCAACGTAGCCGGTCTCCGGAGAATCGCGATCTGCGTCGGAATTCATCGCCGCCCGTACGAGGGGGGCGTATACATTCGCCGCCGCGTGGCCCGTCCAGGTATGCCCGACAAACGATAACCCATATCGCACCCTCAAATTTTGTCGACTAGACCTTCAAACCTCGAGCATGTCCGTCGAACTGGCCGCTCACTTTCGCCTTCACCGCGTCGCTATGAAATCAATGTTGCACCTTCGAGTACGTTGAGCCACTTCATTTTCCTCTTCACCACCAACTGTCGCTCCCACATCGTCTCATTATCTGCGACGTGCTCGTGAACGCCGGTTCCTCGCTTTTGGACGGAACGCTCATTCTTGTCCTCCCCTTCTCATCGGGTTGTTCTTTCCATATATCTCTAAACCAACAAGTCCCCCCATCAGCTCGCCTCTCGCCTCCACCCTCGAAGAATGGGATTCGGATTTCACCCCCGACTGGCTCGATGCGTGATCAAGAGAAGCTGCCTCCTATTCAGCCAACCACTACGAGGTGTGCCCTTGGCCACTAACCTAGACTTTTCCACTAACACCTTTACTAGACGACATCGTGAAATCGACTCGGACGATGAACGTGCAGAAAAGGAACCAAAACGCCGTAGACTCGACGACGCGTCCAGAGATCGACCTCGTCCTCTTGTGGATACTTATGTCCCAGAGGATACCTACGCTTTGCAGCACTCCTGGATCCGTCCGGAGAAGGACACTTATATCCCGGACTATAGCAGCGAACGCCCTCGCCATGATCGCATGGATGTGGATGACCGCCGTCTCGGTGAACGGGATATCGAACCTATTAGGAATCCAGGTCTGTGCCCAAACATATACGCAAGTCCACTTATCGAATCATTTTGTTAGGCATGATCGACCGGTATGTTCCCCCGCCCACCCCTCCTCTGACAAACACACGCCCGGGTCGTCAAGTGCAACCTTCGAACAAAGGGGCGAGCAATTACCGACAAGACGCGACTTATTTACCATCGAAACCAGTCTGGGAAGGAGACGATCGCTCCAGTAAGCGGAATACGTGCTTCTTGATCGTGAAATTGACAATGTGCCCAGATACACGGTATTACGATAGTCAGGAACCTAGAGTTGCTCCTCGAGGACCTTCGCATCCACGGCGCTCTGTCCCTTTACAAACTGAACCACGACGTAGAGTGCCTTTGCCACCTCAATCGGTAGCTTTGATGCAGCAAACCCGTCAACCTCCCCGCCCCGCTCAACAACCATCTGTGATGGACATCGATCCATCTGGCCATCGTGAAGAGCGTCGCGATGCTCCCAGCGCTCCTCGTGCTGATCGAGAGCGTGCACGAGAACGCGAGCAGCAAAGACGGTCTCCTCGTACCCGAGTTGAAGACCTCACTGTGCCTATCCATGAATCCAGGTCGACACCAGGGAACCAAGGGCGGAATATGTACGCAAGCCGTACAGAAAGAATGGCAATGAGAGCCCCCGATATACAAGAACACGAGTCTCGTCGTGTCTCTCCCTATGGGGCGGCCCATGGTCGCGATACGTCGGCGGATAACACTAGTCCCGATCCCGTACTGCTGAGTACTTACCACTCCACTTCTCCGTCTGGTCCTTCGAGTAGTCGTAGTCGTGGTACGTTGAGAACATACTCGTTTTTAGCCTACGGCCACTTGACCGATACTTGACAGAGCCACCCCAAGGCCCTCGGGAGGACCCCAAACGTCGAAAAGGTGCCCGAGGAGCACCAATGGTCCCCACGTCAGGCAGCAACAACATCCCCGTGGCGCCACGTAAAAGAGATTCCCCTATGGATGGTGCATCGACTCAGGTCAGTGTGATGGTTTTTCGTCGATCCATTAAGAACGCTATATTCCGTAGCAGCGTGACGTCTCACCGCACTTGCAGGAGTTCCATGACAATCGAGCCCTGCAAAACAGAGAAGAGAGTCAGGACAGAAACAGAATGGTGAGCTGTTGGTATGTATTTTGGGTCGCCATTTATTGACATCGTCCTAGACTCGCTTTGGACCCCCAGTTAACATGGATCATGGCAATAGGGGACACCAACGGCCTTATCAAGAACTTCCCGCTCGGCGCCCTGATGCGCCCTACCTCGAACCCTATTTCATGGATGACCCATCAGGACGTCGAGAGGACCTGCCTTTCCGCCACGAGCGTGACATGCCACCCCGCCAACAGCCCCGCGCTGCCGAACCTCAAGTGTTTTATAATCCGAACCCGACCTCCATGTCGGTGGAGGCGTTACACCGTGAGGGTTATGATAATCGTGGATATGCAGGAAACGTGGACCATGGCAGATCGCGGGATCGTGTGCAAGAACGGGTGGGTTGACATGCAGTGCGCCTGGATCAATGGGCTGAGCGTGGTTCTAGGTCGAAGGTCCGCCGTACGAGCCCCCATACATCCAGTATAGCGATACGACCTATCCCTTGGATGCTAATGAACTTCAGATGAACCTCCAGCAAAATCACAAGTCATTCCAACCACCAGACCCTATTCTGTCCGCCAGACTAGAAGGCAGCTCAGATTCGAACAACCACTCTGCACCTGTCCGTCTCCGACGAACCAATCTACGCGACCCCTCGTTCCCGAGCATCGTAAATCCAGTACCTCCACCAGTCTACAGTAACTCCTTGCCAATCGAAGAAAGTCTGCCTCGAGCATCATTACTGGAGCGAATGGGAGGTGGAGCAAAAGACACGAATGAAACCAAAAGTCCGCCACTCCGTCGTTCCCAAAGTCCCATTCGAGAACAAACTGCGAAAGAGACACCAGTCGATGTCCGCGGGAATGCAGGACGGCGTGGTGGAAAGCGCCGGCGTGGACAAGGCCTCAGATAATCACTGTTCTCTTTTCACTTCCTCTCGCAAGAACAGACACGGCCTTCCTCTATCGCTTTACCTCCGTTATTTGCTCACTTGTCCTCTCCCCCTTCTTGTCCGTCGCCAAATCAATGAAGTGTTTATGTTCGTCCAGACGATCCAACGCGACGTCGTCTCTCATCCTCTCACCCCCTCTCATGCACACACTCATCACTTTCAATGCGGAGACCGTGAAGCAGATCCTCCGTCTAGATCGGCTCGCGGGAGACTCGAGTGTTGTTCATACTCGCCCATACGGCGTAGTTTGCGATCTTGTTAAGCGTTATCAATGTGGCATCGGGGGTCTCCCAGGTATCTCTCGTCTGGTCCGATGAGGCGAATTTCGACGCGGTTGTCGGTCGAGGATCTCGTTTTGGATCCATTGTCAGCGAACAAAGAAATAAGCTTCGATTGTCCCTCTAACCCGAACCACGCCCAGAAGAGCTTACCCTTGCCAATTCGTGGAATTCCAATGGGCCAAGCCTTACATGATGGGGCGACAGGGGAGGCCTAGATTTATCCGAACAACTCGCCCTGTGTCGGGTCAAAGGGTCGGTTCAACGGGTGTCTTTCAACCTGGCCCATCACTGAAGTCTGAAAATTGGAGTATGCACTTAGCTTTGAAACAAGTCGCAGGCTCTTTCGAATTGGATCAGTTTTTATTCGACAGGCAAGCAACAATTCGGGCTCGTGACTAGGGACAGGCAAATCAGTCTCAACCGAACAAGTTCAAAGGGCTTTAGAAACCCTCCCTGCAACGGCTGCAAATACAAATATAATGTCAACCCTGTGGACCTCGCATCCAAATGCATCCAAATGCGGAGGTACGTCCTATGTTTTGCTACTTTGTATGATTGTTTGTATGTGCCCCGTAGTTATGGCACACCGTGCCAACCAACTAATGATAGAATGTGTTGTACAAAAGAGTGACTAAGAACTATGACGGTCTGTGTCTGTTCAGCAGCAAAGAAAGCAGGAAAGAGGATTATCGAGTAGGAAATGAGCGACAACATGCACCACAGAATCTACAGGGAAGGCAGAGTCTAAGACGGTACCTTCTAACATTGTCCAAACTGTGTAGGAGAGCAATGGATTGAACCCAAGATGAGCAAGTCTGATACATAGACCATATCGTGACGGAGTCGTTATTTTTGGCGTTGTGTCCACCAAGTCGTATGTTTAGAAGCGAGGATCGCGACGCGGTACGAAGGGCACCCAGTGGCGCCAGTGGAATGGGGCGTAGTACCAGGTACTGGGAAATAGGTGAGGGAGAAAAAATGGAAGATGAGAGGGCCTTGGACTTACAAGTTAAATCCACAGCGGCTAAATTGAAAAGAGGGGCTTCGTAAGCCAAGATCGATCGATTTGGTCAAGCTACCACCTACCAGCTCATATGTCGGCATCCACCGTTCTTACGGATGCGCTGTCCACATCCAGGGCATCTCCTAGTACTCCACCAGATTTCCATTCTCGAGACGACCCTGATCATGGGTGTTACTATCCGCGGTCCACTCGTCGGGGAGTCAAAAAAAAAGGGGGCGCACCGATTAATGGTATCCTTTACGGGCAAAGTCCTATCGTACTGCTTGCACGACCTGCCCTCATGCCACGGTACACTGTGATTGAAGCAAGTCGCGTGCCCGCATTGCACACAGACCACCTTGGGCTGTGCACTCTGTTCAGGGTGGATCTGGCCCGAAAAGCACGCAGGGTTCTGGCACCACACAAAGAGACCGCCCTGGCCCTCCTCGGAGCGCAGGAGTGAGCGGAGAAGCAACATATGGTAGCGCGCAAAGACCTCGTCCGTGGCCCAGAGCTTGACGTCGTCTTGGCTCAACATCTCCGGGCAAGCGTCGTGTGGGCACGGCATACGGGATGCATCACGGACTTGGTAGGAGCTTGCTATACAGCTCGAGAGGCAGGGCTTGCATATTGTTGCGGGATGCACACACGCTTCTGTTGGAGGGCGTTCGGGGAGCGGGAGATCAGCGTCAAAAGGTAGGCAGCAGACCTGACATTCCGTCGCTGGTGCTGACTCGGAATCGGCGGGTGCGACCCTCGTGCTCGTGGAGGGTTTGGGTTTCTCGTCCTCGCCTGGTTCGGCATTTGAGGGCGCTGGAGCGTTGCCGAGTTCCTCTGCTTTTGATCTGAAGAACTTGGTAGCCATTGAGACATTTACTGGATGGCTTGGGTGCGCATAGTAATCCATCGAGCGAATATTGGCGACATCGTGCGCTGCGACTTTCACTAAAAGGACAACAGGCGTGCTCAATACTTGTCGAGAAGCGAGAAACCGAATACTTACGCGCTATCGCGTCGAACGCCTTTGCACCTTCTTCTGCGACCTGTGAGAAGGCATCTCGGTCAGGAACGAGGACGGACCCCAGGAACACGGGACACAAAGTGCCGACCGACGTACTTCAGCGAGTTGGAGGAGAACAAACTTGTCGTCGAGCGGTGTGAGTCGGTCTTGGCCGTTGGGACCTGGAAGGCCGAAGGTCTGAATGAAGACTCTGGAGGAAGATGGGGAGAGTGAGCGTGGTGGCGGTACGATAAGGGGGCGGTGATATACTTTACGAGCGAGAGGAGTATCTTGTACCCTTTCACTGTGTCCTGATAATTTGGCGTTGCCTCGAGCTTCTTGGCCTCTTCGAGTTGGCGGATGGCGAGGGTGAGGAAGAGCCTCGGGTTAATGGCCTGCTCGCGGATGGTGTGAGGATAGAGCGAGGAACACGTAGAGTATCGCAATAGAGCGTACAGGCAGCGTCCATTTGTTCTTGGAACGGAAAAGCATCGCGGGCGGACGAGGACGTGGGTGGCGGGGGTCGAGAGGAAGTCTGGTGATCAACTAAGTGTTTGACTGAGGAGTGGTACTGATATACGATCCACAATTCTCGTCCCGCTCTAATGCCTAGACAAGGTCAGACAAGGTCAGCGCTCAACTGCTGGGCGCTGGACGCGAGTCCTGTCAGCCAACCCAACACCCAACACAACACCCAACACAACACCAGCCACGAGCCACGAGGCGCACCCGCGGCGCCTCCCGCGCCCCTCTGCTTCGTCCGAGCAAATTCTATTCAGTACACTAAAAACACCCAATTCCCAATTCCCAGACCAGTTTCAAGTCCGTGAAGAAACGGTCCTCTCCCCAACTACGCCATTCGTGTGAACATCTCTCACACCGCCAGCCACTCGCGGTCCCCATGCCACCTGCAGCAAGCCCTGAACCAGTTTCTTGGCGTCGCTCATGAGAGAGGCGTCACCCCCGGCCCCGCTCACGTCCTCTCGAGATATTCCTCTATGGACCCTCTCGCTCTCGGCGAGCATCACCGCGTCTTCGCGAACCCATTGGGACTCTTGCCCCTGTCGTGCCCACCATTCCTGTGTGTTTGTTCGGAGCGTCGGGTCTCGAAGCGCTGCACCGTGGATATAGTCGAGCACACGGATCTTCTTGACAGCCTTGTCAAGAACTGCGGCTGCGGGTTGAAGAGCGTGAATTGGTGACATGTTAGGCGCTGATGACGCTGGGAGATTGTGCACGATGGGTAGAATAATCAAGAACAGCAGTTTGCGGAGACTATAGATATTATCGTAGAGCTTTACCAGGTCGAACATTAGCCTCCGCCTTTAGTCGATTCCTACAAACAATAACGCACCATGTTCACTCTAAAGCCATCCCTTGGCACCTTGACGTCGGCCGTGCACAAATAGTAGGCTTCCAGCACGGCCGCAGAAACAAGTATTCCGGAACCTAATGTCCTCAGGCGCTCTCTACCAGTCCCTCGCATCGTTATCAGACCGTATAGGGACATATGCCATGTATAATCGAGAAGCATTGCCGGTAGGGCAAACAGAGCAAAGTCCCAGAACCCCTGGCAGTAGTCACAGTCCTGTATAGTATCGTGTCCAAATCTTTGAGATTTAAACAATACCATCAAATGTCAGCGCACGAACCTCATCACCACAGACCGCCCTTTTACCTACCTGACATAAAAGGTCCGTACTTCAAACGAACCCATTCGTGTGAGAAGGTTTTCGAGAGGTAGCGGCAGCGTCTCGCGCGGCGGTACCGTATGTTGCGCTAGGATAGCGCGCAACTTGGGCGCGGGGATCGTAAATGGGACGCGTAGGGCGTTGAATATATTCTTTGGAGGGTGTACGAAGAAGTTGTATGCCGTGTAGAGCATGTTCAGCACGATAAGCCACGACAGGAAGGGCCGCAGTCGTGAACGAGTTGGTGGTGCATCATCGTTGTCGGCCTCTGCGCGTGCCGCTGAGCGTACCTGCGCTATCACAGTCGGCACGACCAATGCCAGCGCCGTCACCACAAACGGCGTCCATCCTGGTGGCAGGATTGACATCCAACGAGTCTGGTGGAGTCTAAACCGTGTGTCGATGAAATTCAGTAACAGGAAAAGAATGAGCATGAACTACGTAGTCCAACTGTACAAATGACGTGTTCCATAGGGGGTTGAAAAGCTCTGTAGCAAGAAAGGAGAGGTGATGTTGAAGACTAGCAGGCAGAACGATAGGAAAATGATAGTGGCACAGAAAGGACTCGAGTATACAAATAGACTGTTCTTGTCATGAGAGTGTTTAACCATAACGGTACTTCCAGGGTGCGTACCACAGCCGCTTTCGTTGGAGCGGAGGAGGGGCGGGACCAAACGCGGCATAATGCTTGCATGTCGGTTTATGATGGTGGTTACCATCCCTGAGTATGGCTTCATAAGAGGCAAGACACTCCCAACAGCTAAACATTAGGTTAAGCCTGGTTCAGATTCAGAAGCATTAATCGGCAGGCTTACTATTGCTGCAAGCAGAGGCTGCATTTCATATGATCACACCCATAGGCCTTCTCTGTTGGTCGTTTGCAAGTGGGACAGGCCTTTGTGAACTTGGCGAGGTATTCCTTGTTACTCTTGACCCCTGCTTCATTTCTCCCTTTCTTGTATTCGTCCCATTCAGCGCATGTATACCCTTCGTGCCACGGGATCTGGTGGTTGAAGCAACTCCTGAATCGACAGGCGTAGCAAGTCACAATAGGGGCTTCCGCTATAAGGCCATCAGGCGAGAGCATCACAACACAATAGCCAAGAAACCAACCCACCTCCTTCGTCATGTATCTGACCCCCATCACACGCAGCATTCTTGCAGTTCACGTAATTCCCCTCGACGCCCATTGCTTTTCTGACCAGGAAATTATCGTACTTGGAGAACGTCTCTGGATCTGACCATAGTCGGATATCGTGATAATCCAGTAACTCCTCGCAGCCGTTTGTAGGGCATCGGATGCCCTGCACTGCACCTTTCCCCGATATCTCGCTCTTCATGGTTTCCCTCATGCAGTCGATACAGATTTGGCTTTGGTGGGAGCATGAGGGAGTAGGTGCCTTGAGTGGGAGGACTGTGGGTTCGTCATAGCAAACTGTACACGCTTCGCCGGGCTTTGCTTGTCGTGTCTCAATCTTGGGCTTTGACGGGACCACCGGGGAAGACGAACTCGAAGCGGTTGCGTTTGAGGAAGTTGTAGATGTCGCCATGGGAGGCCCTGAGCGGTGTGGGGCTGATAACCTGGGTTGGGGCGAGGTCATGGAAGGCGCTGGTGCTCCGCTGGGCAAAGGGTTGGCTCCTCATTTAACGCATGGTAAGGATTCCTCACACACCTTCTCCACAGATTACCAGCAGGGTCATCCATCACCCTCAGCATCACCGTTATATCCAGCTGACCTCCTTGTAGGATTGCAGCATGGAAGTCAAAACGAGGTGTGCGGAGGTCGTTGACCTGGCTGAAACGGGGGAAACCCCATTCGACCTCCCCTGGGCCCATCCTCGAGGAGGAGTCTTCAAAGGTAATTCGCGTCAGCTAGTTGCCAGCCACCACAAGGAACACGCTCAACGGTAGCAGATATGGTTGGTGCTGTCGTAGGGATTCGACACGACCAATGAAAACTGCACGCAGACACTGGTGGTGGGAATTGTCGTGGCCCAATTCGAGCGGTCAACGTAAAGAGATACAAAATCTCGGGTCGCGGCGGGGCTAACTGCTGGATTCCCACTAGGATAGAGTAATAAGCGCCTATGAATCGCGACCATCAGAAATGCGGTTGATCACAAGCCATGATGTGAGCGGGTGTTGACCAACCAGTCCGTGCCCCCACACCGAAAGCCAGGGCTGCGTGTACTAGTTCCGATGTTGTTCCAGTTGTCGATCCTCCAGGTCAGTGCTTTGGAGTCGAATGTAAGTATTCCTGGGTCTGGGAGGATTGAGAGCGCTATGACGCTTAATGCCAGCTCCCTGTCTTCGTCAAAGTCGTCCCATTCGTCTTCGTGTTGTTGGGCCATCGCCTGATTGGGTAAGAGAACAGTACAGAACAAGCGCGTTTCGAGATGGAGAGTGAGATGGGAGGCGGTGGACCGAATGACCCCCGCGGGTCTTGCACGCGATTCGCAGTCTGCAAAGTGGAAGTTTCTTAGCCTTCGGATGGTCCACCGATGTTGCCAAAGGACACTGGGAGTAAATCCTTGAAAATGGAAATGAGTCCAGGTCCTGCGACCTCCGTTATCAACAGACAGATAAGTGGGCTGGCAGAGCCGGCGCCTAATGAGACAACGCCGAATGGCTTCTGAAACCCCGTCAATCAAGAACAGTTAGGACGGGGCAAAGGTTGGCCCACTCGACATAGCCGATCCCTGCCCTGGAATGTAATGGGCAGTGATCTCGAAACGCGTTGAAATTTCGCAACGGCCGCACCTGTTTATCAGTTCGAGCTGTACCAAGTATCTGGTGTACATAAATCCCGGACTATCCAGCAAAAGGCGCCAGGACCGGATTGGCAGACGGGACCAGCGGCCAGCGGCCAAGCCATCAACAACACCCTAATGATTCAGTAACTAATACCAGTCATATTCCGGGTTCCCTGCTGGTAGGCAGAAATACAATAGAGTCATAATTCGACCTCGCTTTCCAAAGACAGGCCAGTCAGCCCGTTGAGAAGGTTCCGCACTGCCATCATTGCCATCGCAGTCCTTGTCTCCAGAGTTGCGGAGCCGATGTGCGGAAGAAGTACGCAACTAGCCAGGCTTTTTGTGAGCGAAAGCGCGCAAAGCAGAAAGCGGTCCCTATTCCGTGTTGCTTACCGGGGTTCATGGAGCAGGGGATGATCCAAATTGATGTTTGGTTCACCTTCTATAACATCGAGACCTGCCCCGTGTATCACACCTTCCTTGAGCACCCTGATCAACGCGTCTGTGTCTACCAGGCTACCTCGCGCCACATTGACCAAAATAGCGGTCTTCCTCATCCCTCGTAGGAACCCTTCGTCCACTATATGGAATGTTTCGTTTCCTCCTGGAGCGAGCACGATGACCAGATCGGATTCAGACGCTAAACACGTGAGAGGCACCGCGTGCACCTCTGGTATACCCAGTGCAGTGGATATGGCATGGTCGGCTTCCGTAGGTTTGAGTGGATCTTCTAGGCGGGCGGATCGGGAGTTACTGTAGATGCAGCGCGATATCCCGTATGGGGCGAGGCGTCCTAGATGCGCCTTAGCGCTCAGATAAGGAAATAAACCAGTTGGAAGGGCTCACGAAGAGTTGCCTGCGCGATGCGTCCGAAACCAAGGAACCCGACCGTGTAGGGTTTCTTTCTAGTCGTACCGGTCCCTATCTGAGGGCCGCACAAGGCAAACGGAGACCAACCCGAGTTACCCCACTGGGAGGTTTGTCACATGACAGCAAATGAACGTTTGGAGTTAGTGCATTACCACTCCAGAATATAAAAGCTGAGTCGCCTGAGTGACATTGCGGGAAGCCATCAAAGCGAGCATCACGGTAATGTCAGCGACTATGAATTCTATGAGTTGTTGCTTACAGCATAAATACGGAATGTCTTACCCGCATCAGTCAGAACATCGGGGGTGTTACCCACACGAATGTTACTGTTGTGTTTCTTCACAGCAGCGAGGTCGATATGATCTACATGACCTGGTGAACTTCAAGATGTCTTGAAAAAATCTACGAAAAAACGAACCAGTCCCCACTGACATTGTTGAGATGATCTCGAGCTCAGGACCAGCTGAAACGAGTGTCAGGGTAACTTTTCGCTCTTACTTATTTAACTACTAGATGCTAACCTGCCCTCAAAAGCTCCTCGTCTACCTGCGACAAACTTTTATTAAAAAGACCCATCTCAACGTAACAGTTGCCTCGCCTTGTCACACAAGGTCATAAGCAAGGCGGTTGCACCTGATACGTTTTGCAGGAACCAATCACGGGGTGCCGGTCGATCCTCCTCCCATCGATGGACTTCCAAGGATGGCCATTCCTCGGAGCTCTCCAGCAAAGCGTTGGCATCGGGTCCCATATCTCGGGTCACAACGATCTTGCGCTTAGTCCGACCAGGTGATATTCGGGCCATGACCTGGAGGTAAAAAGCTGACTCAGGCCGGCGGTAACAACGAGTAATATCGGTGCTGATTTCTGCAGACAAGGAATAGAAATTGAATTGGAAGTAGAATCACATAGGTATTTGTTAGAACAGTACACATGGAGTCCATTGCTATCAAACGTTTCTCGCTGCCGCCGTCTTGAGTTGATTGGTGACCATGACAACATTTCCACTATCCACACCCATCGAAACTAGGCTTGTCTCCACAAATTCACACGACTTCTCCGCGAGCATCTCCCATGAGTCCTTGTCTCCTGCGAACTTCTTCGCCAACACCGCGAGAACCAGCACCGTTACCCAAATGATTTGCTTCACTTGCACCGATCCACTAAGCACCGCTAGTTCGCTAGGGAGTGGAGGGGCGGAAGAGGACCCGGTGAGGAGACGGATGAAGTCGCTACTTACGGGGAAGCCACCACCAAATTGCTGAGCACGGGCGATAGACTCGACAGTGAGAGTGCCCCCGTATGAAGCAGGAGCAGGGGTGCCTCCATATGGAGCAGAAGTAGGGACTGGAGCAGGAGTAGGCAAGGCGGCGCCAGACACCTGGGCAGAAAAGTTGACTGCCCGGGCAGAAGCGCGATGAGAACGACTAGAATCCATCGCCCCTCCACCACCGTCACCAGAATCGGCTCTCCGCCTTTCGAACCTCTGGGGTAGCGCAGATTGCATTGTCCGTGGGAGGTCGTCAGACCTCGTCGAACTTGCATAGGATCCCATAAGGCCCCCCAATTGCATTGGTGTCGCGACAGAGCCTGGGGCCTGGGTTGGGGCTGGGGCAGACCTCGTCGATCCCATACCCCCCAATCGCATTAATGTCGCGAAAGAGCCTCGGGCCTGGGGTGGGGCTGGGTCATAGGATGGGGGCGGAGGCGGGGCCGGTGCAGCTGAACTGAGCAGCTGCAAGGAACCCCCAGCCCTGGACCTAGACGCGCTGCCAGGGGTGAATGCAGCAGACGCTATGTGGACCGCTCCATGTTGCTTGGAAAATCCAGTAGGCTGAGCGCTTAGTACAACCGAGCGCCGCTGTTGTGTGAGAGGACCAAGACTACGCTCAACTTCACGCTCGGGTTCTTGAAAGTGGATCTCTTCTTTCTCTACCTCTTTCTTTGTGTCATCATCGATGGCCAAAAAGGACGTTGCAGAAGATGCAAGCGAGTACCGCTTTCCTAACCTCTCGACCTCCGCACGATTCTTTTCCGTTTTCTCCTTGTCCTCCCAGTCTTGAATCAGCGCCCTTGCCGCAAGGCTGTGGAGTAGCTTGACTTTTGCATCTGTAAGATGAGTAGCTGCCCCACCTTCCAGAGCAATCGGCATCACTGGAATCTCGAGGGTGACAGGGGATCCCATGACTTTGCCGTGAATTCGCACACAGGAGGAGAATGAGGTCTGGCCAGAAACTTTAATGATGGAGAAGATGCTGCAACGGAAACCGGGGTAGAGTGGAATTGGGAGCTTGTCCGACTTCGGTGCTTGCTGAATGCGCGGTGGGGGTGCAAGGTTAATAATCATCTTCTTAGGACCCAAGTCCTCCGATGTTGATGGGGTGGAGGTGTCAAAGAGGCTGATTGGTGCCGGGGCCGGTGGTTCCGCGGAGGCAGTCTCATCAGAAATCATCTCAAAGTCATCGTCAAAATATTTTTCCTCCTTGTTGGGCGGTGGGTCCTGGAGTCCCCAGTCCACAGTGAGATCTTCAATGACTCCACCGCGGGCGGCACGAAGCAAACTCATCAACTTGGCATCAGGTTTCTCGTTATTCTGAAGCCATGGATTAGCGACACTTTGGTATTCGGTTTAATTTGAAATGCTCACCGCGACGTAGACGGCAACGCCCTTGCCAGCGCGTGCAATCC
>Ga0307513_10004125_pt1 | contig 19475 bp, 13 predicted proteins | sample 15_EM_MG_FD_202174 | JGI IMG/M metagenome (GOLD analysis project Ga0307513, IMG submission 202174) | Populus trichocarpa ectomycorrhiza microbial communities from riparian zone in the Pacific Northwest, United States - 15_EM | ecosystem: Host-associated > Plants > Roots > Unclassified | place...
AGGTTCAGAATCTAGAAACTTGCATACAATTGGTCAACCGGCCCCAAGACTACATTTCTCGACCCATTATGCCCCAGTTCTCAATGCACAAAATGAAGGGCTGACAACTTATAGCAGGACACAATCCCATGAAAAATAATTTCCTATCATACTTGTATCTATTTGGCTTCATATGTGTGGTTTCAGTTTTCCACAACGATCATGATCTAGAAATTTGGAGTCATTTTTTTCTATGGGAACAAGCTATGATCCAGATTCTCGCTCCAAGCTCCAGATTCTTCTAGATTCCTACGGGAAGTCCTCCAGTTTAAGAAAGATAAATACTGGTATCATACCGTGCCGGGTACTTGAATTTAGCCGAAAACCAACATAAGAATAATTCTCAAAAAATTTCAACCACCACCACATCTTTAGGAAGATATGGCTTCATAGAAGTGCTTAGAAGATACTCACCCCTGATTCTATGCTTCCTAATTTTCAATCGGAGTGGTATTAGTGGAAGTAGTAAAATTCCGAAATACCCATACATGGTCATTTACGAAGTTACTTTTGCCAAGCCCCACAATTGTTTACATCCATTATGTAAGCAAACAGAATTACCAATGAGGGCTGATTTCAAATGCCCGACACCATATAAACTGGGGGAACCCTCAACGAGGAGGAGCCCTCAGGGAGGCCCGGGACGGCCCCGCCTCGTTGGGGGCTCCCCCAGTCTTAGTTAGTTTCAACAAGGAGTGGGAAACGAGACAACTGTACCGGCATGATGCAGCTGCGCTCATTAGAGGGTTTACGCAAGGAGACCTAGGTGGCAGTAAAACAGTTACTTTCTGTTAACCTAAAAGTCTTAGACACCCAGGTGGGTAGCGAGACCTGGAAGAAGTGTAAAATAGGGCTTTTCAGACCTGAAGAAATCCGATCGCTGCAGAACAACAAGTCCAGCCGCAACACATCTCTCTTTTTTTCAATTTACTAAAGGATTTTAGTGATGATAATGTTGGGCATTCAGTAGCAGATTATCACCTATTCTATAGCAGCCAGCATGATTAGTACCCAACCTGCACAACCGGGAATCCTGATCCGAACAGGGAACGAATTTGAGAGCAACGCCATATTACCCCACTCAAAGCCACCATCATCTACTCGAGCAGCTACCAGGCTATTACCTACGCCTATTGCGCAAACTCATTCTTGCACCTGCCGTAGGCCCCTTTCCTAATAACCGCCACCTAGGTCCCCATGCGCAAGCCCTCTTTTATTATCCGCTGTGTTATGGATATCATACCGGTACAGCACCTTCTTGCCGGAAATTATCCTGAGCACGGAGAGCCCCGAGCCTCCCTACTGAATGACTTTTTTCGGGCATCGGGAGAGAATGTGCCGGAAGGCATCCTTCCGTGTCTTGGGAGAAAATGCGGCAAAAGCTTACTCACTGGTTGTGTGAACACAAGTTCCAGTCGCAGAGTACCCGAACACAAGCATTAAAAATTTGCACGACAACCTATCTGTGAGTGTCTGAACTCGCATATCGTACTAAATTCAGACTCAAATATTCGGGTTCTTTGTGCTTAGAACTTGTATATTCCGTATAACCTAGTGAAATCTGTTAGCAAACTCACGTAAGAGGGTAAAATAAAGCGTGGGTCAGGATTCTTCGCAATGTGGCCGTTCTCGGTAAATAATTGTCAATGAGATAGCTTGCTATGTAGCCTGAAGCTAGTACAGGACAGCTGCCACATATTTCGTGTCGCAGAGAGTTTCGGGCTCCCCATGACATAAGTTACCTCTTTTAAACGAGACCACCTGCTGAGTCAACCTTTCTTTTGCCTCTCAGTGTGAAAACGTGTTTCACCATATTGTGTGTTATTGGCTGCGCCTATTGGATAAGAGCCCATCGAATTCACAGGTGTGACCGCCCCCCCCCCATAGTTGTGTTATTAGGGATTCTCACCCACCCGTTCAGATCCGGATACAAGTACCGGTACGGTACATACCACGGTTTAAATGGTTTCATCGTATCACGTGGTGAGGCTCTTTGGTTCATAATCTAATTTTGCGGCTGGCCTAATGAAATTTATAGACTAGAGACTAGTGCTACGAAAGAAAAGCTAGGAGCCTGTTTGGCTACAACGGTTCCGTTCCGTCGGGCGACCGTTTCTGCTGTGAAAATGACCTCCGTTTTGAAACGGAAGGGAAAGGGTCATTTGTATGGGAGAACGGAACGGGACAGTTGTAGCCAAACAGGCTCTAGTGTTGTTAGTTCGAGTTCCAAAGTGCTAGATGCTATTAACTCGGGGGCTTTTCAACAGTGGTTATCGTCCCATACTTCACAGTTCCAATTTACACTGGGACCGGGTGACCGCGCATGACAATGGTGGCCATCGCTGGACCGGGGTTGTTTTTCTTCTGTAGTGGATTTGTTTTTTTGGGCTGTGAGAAGGTGCATGGGCCGGGCTGTGGTTTGTTTTGACTAATAGAGGGATCCAGCAGGAAATATTATCCCTGCCAAAAACGCCAAGCATGAGAGGACCGGCATGCTGTGAACTTGAGGAAATTTTTGAGTTCCAGCACTGAGATGGGATGCCATGATGGCCCGAAGAACAAGGAGGCATCAGCCCGAGACATAGCCTACCTTAAATTGTTCTTGTATTCAAGGATTGTGTGCGGAAATGGTAGCCGCTATACTCATTGTGGTTTAGATTTTGCCTTGGCCATTGTTTACTCGGGTGTCAGGGTTTGTCCGCGAACACCAGGATTTATTCTGAGCATGAGCTAAAGTGGCAAATATCCAATAGAAACCTTGAATAGATAGTTCAACCAATAGTAAAGCAGAAAGCGTTCGAGGAATTCTTCTGGTTTTCAACACACACCCCTTAGTGCGTGCGCTATTCCTAATATCGTCGTTAGCTTTGTCAGCCCTGTGTTCGCGGACTAGCCCTGGTATCCGAGTAGGTTGGTATAGCTAGTATCATAATAATTATGATATAAATATATGAAAATTTCCTTCAAATTGTTACCCTTTACCCTATCAACTTGGGTGCTTAGAGTTGCATATGATAATTGCTCGCTACTAGGAGAGCGGATACCTTGAGAAAAATTTATGGAGTTCTATACGCACTTAGGTCATGTTGTGATAGGGTGGTATGGTATTATGGGGAGTCGTGAAAACAGCCTAAATAGACTAATCCCCTCTGAAAATGTGTAAGAATTCCTATTGGCACAAGTGGCTACGCCGATGCACAACCTTTTTTCCCACGCAATAAAAGTAACCTACCACCAATAAAGAGAGAGCTAGGGTGTGGCGGTGGAATAAATTCCCCTTAGAGATCCAATCTTTAAGCTAGCTCTCTCCTTTGGCAGCGCCCTCAGGTGTGGTACTTGTGATTGATTTGGTATTGGATAAGACCTCTGGGTATTGGAGAGTGGGTCCCTAGGTGGGGCCGGAATTCTCGCCTGTGTTGTACTGTCCAAGTAACCGTACATATTCAAAAATATTGGCAGTGGTGATTTAGTCCCTATAAAAATTAAATTCAATATGCTAGGGAAAAACTTACATGCATGTAGCTTGACTTGTGAGTGGCTGTATGACCGTGGCCTACAGTATAGTGCTTTTGCCATAGTACGATCACCAGAGTCGCTTTTCCGCCGCCGCCTGCTTGGGCTCTAGTGCTGGGTTTCCGAGGGTAAGAAAACGTGGTGAGGGATTCTAGGACCTAATTGGAGTATTCGAGCCAACCTATTCTCGTGTTTCTAACCCCCTGTTTTCCAGCTATGATATCATAATAATATTATATAATTATTATTGTTTTTTCTACAATAGGCTTCAGGGCTTCCCTGGTGATATTACGTCTGATAAGCTCCCGTACTCGAGCACAGTCCCACCCGTAGTAATGCATGACCAGGGGTTCGTAGCACGGCCAGTCCAGGATTACCAGAGTGTAAATAAAATAAACAAACCTTCCATTCCCCAGTGCACCTCAACATCCGGTAATATCAGAGGATCTCAAATGATCGAATCGTGTATGGTGTCGTTCAACCCGGGGTTGCCTCCTCTGGTGAGCCCACACCTCTCTCTTTTCCCGTCTTTCAGAAGAGCAGAACAGTGTTTTCACTCCTCTTTCAAGAGAAGAAATTGTTGACCAATTTTCCAACGCAAGAACCAATATATTGCAGATATCGAAGTTAACGAGAAAGGAAAGAAAGATAGGAAATAAAAGAAAAGGAAAACCACCTAAGGAAACACAGGCCCATATCCTCCGCTTAGTTTTAGAATTGATTGTTCCACAGCCGGAGGCATTGGGAAGGTTGCCGCTGCCCTTGCCAAGGAGATCGTTACCGCCGCTGTATCCCTGTGTGGCAATTTGGGCGCAAGAGGATCCGGTATGGGTGGTGGGTGGGAAAATGAAGAACGCGAGTTGTAGGAAAATGGAGGACGCGAGGTGTAGAAAGCACGATGATCTCGTGAAAAGGGGGAGTTCGGAGGTGATATGTGTATCGTATAGGGGAGGGTCCACGGACCCATGGGCTAGGAGCTTTGTCCCCACACTGGCCCGGCAACCGGGTATACCTTTTTCCACCCTTGTCCGAGACATGGCTCCGATTCGCCGTGTGCTACTCCCTGTGCTTGCCCAATTGGCAACGGGTTGTTCCAACCCACTATCTATCAACGCCCTATATGGGGCATTGTTGAATAGTACGCAATTCACAGCTGCGCAAATCTAATACTGTATTTAGTACCCTACACTCACGTTTGAAAAGTCCTCGTAACCACACTGGTACATTTATGTATTTGTGGCTGATGCTTGGCTGGGGCCAACCTAATATTGCTAGCCACAACTACATGAATGTACCAGTGTGGTTACGAGAACTTTTCAAACGGGAGTGTACAATACGATCTATCCGCCAAAATGGCTCAAGTGTGAGACGGGGAGTATAATACTTTTTTATCAAATCTCGAATGAATTTGCCTAACAGGCTTCCAATACCCCTAGCCAGTGTTTATCCACGACGCTTTCAACTCCAGTCTCCTTGCATAGAAATATAGCTTCCACAATCAAAATCTAGAAAAATTTGTTTTAGACATATGCCTAACTCAAGCAATTCCAACCAATGTTCCAAAATCTCTCGACAGAATGGGTTCCTTCCTAGCTTCACGCCCGAATTCGACACAGTAGATACAGGTAGGGCAACAGTGAAACCATGATTGATCTTTCTGAAACCCAGCCCAAATTTCCATACCACTTCATGATCCTGTCCTTCCCGATGTGCGATCTACCTCTCCAGTTTCCTATATACCCCTCTACTTCAGTCGCCAATATCGTTTCCTTAGTCCAAACTATGTTCGGCTACTAGTAGGCTTGGCCGAGGTTTCGATTCCCTCCTGCATTGGGGTTCCACCCGGGCTCCCTCCGGCACTAGCATTCATTCAAAATTTATTATAATCTTAGGATTCCCTCCGGTCCTATGTTTGCATAAGTTAGGATTCTGGTTAGGGCTCTAGCCAGTATCAGAATTCCGGTTAAGATTCGAGCCTGCATTAGGACCTCGGTTGGGATTCGAGTTAACATTAGAGCTCCGGTTAGGATTCCAGCTTGCGTTTGGATTCAGTCCTACGTTAGAGGTTTGCCGAGTGCTAGGATTTTTCCTAGGATTGATGGTTGGGTTACCCCAATTCGGGCTATACCATGGGCATTAGGCACAGAACCCTGCAAGGCTTCACCTTCTGAAGCCCACGAATCGTCTGACCTGGGCCAGCTCTCCCGAGCAGGGTAAATTCGCTTGCCCACAATTCTCGCCAGCAACAGGTTTTATTGATTGTTGAATTTGGGGCTTGGGGTTGCTACTTTGAGGAGATGTTCGTTGGATACTGCAGATCTGTTCCCCTTCCCACATCATGAGGCCCTTAGAACGAGTAGTCTAGTGATTGTAAGGTACCCACTTTCAATTCCGATCAGTGTTGCCAATAGTCAAGTCCGCCCGCCTTGGAGGTAGGACCGGACGGGCCGCCAATGGTAGTCCGTCATTTCTCCACTCTGTAGAAGAGCAAGGACAGATGCCGGCAAGACGGGACGCCCTACCGGGCCCGTAGGGGTCCGAGGATGTTTCCAGTTTCATCTTTTCGGCTGGCATGCTCAGATACTTCAAGTTCAAGATCTTGCGCCATCACAACGACGAAGCGCACATTTATATGCGTTGACGCACTTGACGAATGCGCGCCGGAGCATCGAATGGTAATCCTTGAATCCCCTCACTGTTTGTGATCTTGCAAATCATGTGTCGCGTGGGTGAACTAATAAGCGAGCAAGCATACCCCTTTAAGAAACAACGATTCACGGAGACGCTTGAAAGAGAAATTGAAGGTCAGAGAAGAATGAATTAGCTTAGTCTCATATTAATACTCGGAGGACTTGATAATCTATTTAACCTTCTTCTCTTTCCTGCAGGGATATTATTTACTTCGTCTGCTACATAGCATCATAATACATCACTCATATTTCATCGGGGGTCACTCCCGGTCATCAGTCATCCCCGGCAATCCCATGTAGTCCCCCTCGCTTTTTCTTGGAGTTATCCCTGTAGGCCCTCCGGGCGGTTCGGAACACTGATTCCGATTTTTTTTCATGGACCCTTCTAAATCAGTGGACTTTCAGCGGAGGGTACGTCCAGCCATGTTACCATAGCAGTGGCAGTTTCCGATTTCGGGGCAATAGGACCACTACCCCATTGCGACCCCAGATCCGCCGCTAATGCTACACCACCCGGGACGCTCTTTGAGCCGTCCCGAGTTGTAGGATTTCTTTGGTCTCTTCTTCCCCCTTCGGTTTGCGTTGAGTAGTTAGTCTGCCTTCGCTGTTCCTGCTCCGAGGGCTTCACTCCGGTAGGGCGGCCCTCAGGTTGTGCTCCGAGCATGAGATTTAATAACGAAATTCCGAGGTCGTCTATCGGAATGATAGCCCTTGAGTTTATATTCGAGAAAGGGCCGTTTCTCGAAGGTGTGAAGTGATGCTTGGCCCTCTGTGTCGTGTAACTGTGTTCCTCTAAGTATAATAACTTATTTATCACACATCCGAGCGACCAAATGTCAACAGAATTCGCATAGTCAGGGATTTCACTATTTGAGTCTAACCCAGAATCTCGGGAGCACTGCAGCTGAGGGTTGATATCTAGCAGCAAAAGGTCATAGCTTAAGCCCAGACCTATTTCGATGATCCAGAATCTCCCAGATTAGCTCGAATAGGAGACATCGAGACTACAGGAATGTTCTATGGATTTGCTAGTATTTTTGGGACGCGGCGTTGTCAAGAGAGATGTTTGGTGGCAAGATGCATACCGCCGTCTTTATATCCGGTGAGCTATTCCCTTTTGGTTTATTGCACCAAGAACCTCGAATATCTGCTTCAAACCATTCTAAATAATATTTTGTAGTAGCGGCGAATCGGTATGCTTGGTGGGATCGCCTTCCTTGAGATATTTCATCGCTATATACGGAGTCTCGGGTTCATTGAGCCATCTCAGGAGCTCCACAAATAACGACGGAATTTAAAACAGCTGACCGTTAGTTAGGCAACGAGGCAAGCCAGGACGGGTGGTAAGCTAGGGCGGAGCGCCTCGGGAACTATGACACAAACCTTTGCCAATATCGCCAGCACTAGGTGCTCCCTATGATAATCGAACTTGGAGAGTAGTTTCTTATATGAACCGCCTTCCCCTCACGAGAGTGGCCAGTAGTTTCCCGGATCTGCTTATGAACAACACCAAAATCCCCTTTGTCTAACCTCAGGCAATTGCTCCAATCTCCTGCACCCTTCCATTCCCATTTTCGGGCCCCACCACATATCTTGTGTCTAAAATTACCACGAAAGAAATCTGCTTCGAGTTTATACCACACAAATAAATTGGATTGAGCCGTGCCCATTTCTGAAATTTGAGGCTCTTTGAGTGCCAGACACGCCCCCATTAGCTGAGGAAATGAAAGTGGGGGTAGGGCCGAATCGCTCCTGCTGGTGAGAAGCCGGGGAAAAAAATATTTGTGAGAAGTTAAGAGTGGGGAGGAGAGACCGAAAGGTTGCAGGCTAACCTATCTCTCCAGCTGCGAAAGCTCCTCCGACAGCTCCGCTATTTATACAGCACCACGTTGAGCGGTTTCACATTGTAGGGAGGGACAGCGAACAGAGAGGGATGGCTAATGATACACCAAATAACTGGTGGCAAACATCAAATTTGGTGGCTATTTATTGTATCCCTCCTATCCGTTGCCTCCCGGTTGGTCTGCTTTTGCGAGCACGGCCACTATTGCATAAATTGGCCTTTCATCTCTGACATGGGTGTCATGGCATAGCAGTTGTCCACAAATGCCACTCCGTTAAGGGCAGCGCCATGGGGGGCTTTTTGCTAGGCCATCGCGAACGATCGAGCCAAGTGTTATGCTAGAATGTCGTCCACAAATGGAACGTACACTGCCTTGAGCCCGACCCATTAACGCTCATAACGAGTAAAAACTACTTAATTTAAATGTGTGTCTACCTCTCCTTATCGAGAATTATGAATTGTTTACTACCCCTTCTGTATTGTTGTTCCCTCATCTTTGCAAGAATACTACCACACATAGTTAGGGTGTTACTAGGACTTTATGGACATGAGTCTCTTGCGATACAATTAATTTCACTAGTGGGGTATCAACTCCGTGCCGGAGTGGCATGTTATACCAAGTATTTCTTTAGTTGTTCTATAGCCCAATCCAATATTCAGGGAGCTTCAAACCCAATCACCGGGCACACATCCGAAAAACATTAGTACCACTTTGAGCGTCACCCCTTCAGCCTCCTGTTTGCTCACTTTGTTCCTTTCCTGTATTGTGGAAACATGTGTTTGCTGCTAACCACTCCGAAACCATCCCATTTAGTAGGACCTGATATTTTAAAACGAAACAGATGTGTGATACCTCTGTACTTAATTTTCTCCTATGCTGAGCTGTACCGCTCATTCTAATTGGGGATATGCCGAGCGCCGAGAGCTTGTAGTCTCCGCATTGGATGACTTATTTCCGACTCTAGGAACAAATTTTTCAGCTCCCAGCCTCCGGTATCTCAACGAAAGGCTGGGCGAAAACTTACTCTCTGTGATTGTGTGAATACAAGTTCCTAGCACCAAGAACCTGTGCACGGGGATGAAATTTTTTGTATGACCGATTATCTATGCCCATCTGAGCTCCCATACTAAGTTCAGACTCAAACGCCCCGGATCTTCACGCCTTGAATACGTATATACGGTATAGCCGGGTGAAATTCACTTTACGCTAAGAGGCCATAACAAGCATGCCTCAGGGCTTTTCCCAAAGTAGCCCTTATCAGTAAATTTAGTTATTTCCTTTAAATAAGCGGCAAAAAATATCTAAAACAACACCCTGTGGCAATCATTTGGGGAAAGCCCTACCCCTGAAGGCTACTTTCTACTATAGAGACTTGGGTATTTGGACCATGTACCATGCAGTCAAAAATTCGCTACTCTAGAAAGGAGGGAAATGACAGCGGGGGGCGAGCACCTCAACCCTCCGAGTGACCTGGAAAAAAATGAAAAAAAGCACCGGACACTAAAAAAGGGGGCAACTCCAACGACACAGCGCCGGATTCAATTATTACAGCTTACTCGAGTGTGTCTATATAAATTGGGAAACATGCCACTTGTTTCCATACAGATTTGTGTGGGATTTGAGGAAATGGCGTTCGGAATTCTTATTGACATCCGCGCACATCATAGTCGGCGGGAACGCATGGGGCATAGGACCTTCAGAAAGGCAAGCTCGGTTCGCAACTAAGAGCTAGTACCGATGAGACATGTTTCGTGTGACAGTATTTTGGCTCGTCGTGACACACTATACGTTACACAAGCGAGCTCGCCTGCTGAATCAAACCTTCTTTTGACCTCTCAGAGTGAGAGCCACCCCCACTAGATTATGTGGTACCGATTGTGCATGTTGAATCAGGCTCCACTAGATTCGCAAATGTGGGCACACTCCCGGTGTGTTATTTAGGAATCCCTATATGCCGGCCCAGATTCGGATGTACACTACTGCTCAGATTCCTAGAGACCAACGCCAACCCCGAAAAGGTAGTGTCATTAGTTAAAATAAAACTCTGAACCGCGAGATGCTATTGGCTTGAAAAATTTTCCGCACCGGTAACCGTTCCCCCCTCCACAGTACGAGCCTACACCGGGACCGAGTGACGGCCCATGACGACAGTTTCGGTTGTTAGATTGAGGCTGCCTTTCTTCTATGGTGCGTTTTTGTTGTTGGGTTGCGGGGTGGATACTGTTCATACCCCCCAAGGTGTTTTTTTGGCCAGTGAGAGCCAGGTATAGCTGGTATCCCCTGCAGTGTTGATAGTGCTAAACTTCCCTACATTGTGCTAGAGAGACACTAGCGAAATTAGAGTATTTTAATTGGCGGATTCAACCTCATACCGTAAGTGCTCGGTAGTAGATCGATGCTATCCCTTAGTCTGTCGAGACATGCGCCCAAGATATCGGGTTAAGAAAAGAGCGAGATCTGCAAAGTAACCTTCCTTAACTGGAAATAAATTAACAAGATCTGGAAAGCATCCTTCCCTGACCGGAAGTAACTTTCTTGGCTTTTAAACTAAGACCTCTAGCGCCGATGTCTTGGGCGCAGCGGCAGACTAAGGGATACATGATTCCAGATGTTGGCTACGATCGCGGAGCACCCAAATACACAACCCCAAATACATAGTCTCCACTGATTAGCCTGCAGCCTCGGATTGCTAAGATTCAGCCAATCAAGAACGAACTGTGTATTTGGATGGGGTATGTATTTGGGTGTAACATCACTCTCACAATATATCAGGTTTAGACTGTTGATGGAAAAATATCTGCATCATAACGTGACCTGAAAATGCTTCTGAAATCACTCGATTGACATTTCTAGAGAAGTGCGAACTAGTCTTTAGTTTTTATTCTATCGTGATGTAGGGAAATTCAGCACTATTAACACCGCAGGGGTTAAATTTATGGGGTTAAGCACCTCCGGATCGCTGCACCGTACCAGTGTTTATAACGATCAACGCCCATTGGCCAATATTTCTGCGCACGAAATAAAGGCGATGTATCGTCAATAAAGAGCTAGAGCGTAGTGGTGGGGTAAATTCCCTCATCAGACCTCTAAGTTAGCGCTCTCCGTTGGAAATCCACTTGGGCGCGGTATCATACGCGGGCGCAAATTAAATACTACTCGAGTGGAAATGCTAGTGACAACACCCCTCGCCAAAAATCGTCCTTATCGTCAATCAGCAAGTGAAAAGTAGCACAACTTACCGTAGTACTAGAAAAAAAATAAGAGAGATATCTATTCTGCAAGATACCCTCAAGGAAAACAAGTGTGGGGTGAAAATATTGGAAAACAACCGATGCTGTGGTTGTTGTGGCAGTAGGTACGGTAATAGTGAGGTTGGCAGAATGGTACGATAGTATGATGGTGGATGAGGGGCAATCGTTGTCGCGCTCTCATGTTCGAGTACGGTATTTCATTTGCGCCCGAGTAGGTGTGATTGATTTTATATTGGGTAAGACACCTGGGCATTGGGGGGCACCCCATATACCGCGGAATTACCATCAGTGGGATATTATGTGAGTAATTTACAAGTCCCCGGCATGAAGAACCCGAACAATCACCACGTCGCTTACAACCACAGTCATTGAAATAGCACCTCCGTGTGATCAGTCACATTTCGGTTTTTGACCAATACGATTCCTTGGACCCCTCTTCACGACGGCTTCAAGTCTTTATTCCCAGCGGATTTTCCCCTCGGTTTAATTTGTCTTTAAGAGATTATTTTATCTCTTTTCATCACTTTTATTATACCTCCATCACCCGTCAACTGCCCGGTATCGGTAAAGATGGTTAAGCGAGGTTCTACTATGTTTTCGGCGACCAAGGTTGCTAAGGCGGGTTTGACAGCTACGGCTGCCTTACAAAAAATCCTGGACTTGGAGAAGGATATCTCTAAGTTGCGACACCATGTTTCCGTCTTGTCGAAGAGGAATCATGGACTGCAAAAAGAGGTGGATAGGTTGAAGAAAGAGGAGGTGGCGGTTGTTTCTGAGGTGGCTTCGCCTGAAAGGGTTGAGGAGCCTGAGCCGCTAGTTGTGGCTGAGCCCAAAGGAACGGTGGAAGTGGCAAATGTGGCGGAGGCGTTTTAGGCGTTGGCTGGTGTGGAGGGGATAAGGGTGGCGTCTGCGGCGAGGCCTGGCGAGGCTGAGTCAAGAGTGGCGATGGTGGTGGATGATGAGGGCGGACCTTCGGCTGTCGGGTATCCGGTGTCGGAGGGTAAGAGGAGGAGGGTGGATAACTCAAGCGAGGAGGGGGAGGATGATAGGGAGGTGAGTGTTGTGGTTCCGACGGGGCCGAGGGGTGGGGCACCGGCGGGGCCAAGGTTAATGGCGGAGAGAGTGGGTGGGGTGAGAAGAGGGAGTGGAGTGCCGGCGGACTTGTTTGTCAGGAGGGCTTACAGGTTTGTTGACAGGACTTTGGTGGGGGAGCGCAATGGGATGGTAGGGGATTCCTATCGTACCAGAGGGGTAAGTGCCCGTGCGCAGTTTGTGGATAGAGGGGGGTATAGGGGTAGGGGATATAGGCCGTATCGTTGAGGGTTGACCGGGGTCAGGAGGGGCTTAGGATTCACAGCGGGCGGAGATCGTGGGCGCTAAAGACTCACATGAATAGGCTCGGGGCTTGCGTGTGGCTTGATGATCGGTAGTAAGGGGTTGATAGGATTTTGGTTGGTGTTGGTTGAGTTGACGGGAGTGCGGCCTGGAAAGTTATCCTTTGTATAGCAGATGTAGGGTCCACGACTGTATAAATAGTGGGCCATAAGCTTTAGAGTAGCATGAGCGCCCCAATAGAAAAAAGTTTATAAAAAAAAAAAAAAAAAGAACCCGAACACAGGGGGGATCCTGGAGTCTGAATTTTGTATGTGACTTAGATAAGCACGAGTGATTACCATACAAAATTCAGGCTCTAGGATCACCCCTGTGTTCGGGCTCTTTTTTTTTTTTGTTTTTTTTTCAAAACTTTTTCCATTTCGGGTACTTAAGCTACTCTAAAGCGTGACCCTATCCACTATCTACTCCCGGACCCACCTACCGGAACATAATCCCTCACCACCTCTAGCAACGACAAAGAAACAACAAATAACCCTTTACACTAAATCAACTTCAAAACCACAAATCCGACTTCCCCCCGTAGCCAACTGCACCCCGAGCGGGTCACCAAGCCGAATGAAGAATCTGTATCATTAGTAAAACAACAATAACAAGGTGAACCTACGCTGTCCGATACCCCAGTGCTCACACACCAGGCGGACTCCTCCAACATCTGAACAAGGGGAAAAGCAAGCCCTGCCCACGTCGATTCGTATAATAAAGCCCAAACTAGGGCCAGTCGTTAGGTTTACCCTCGCCACTCAAGGTCATCTGTATCCCCTCCCGCGACCCGCTGGCCATTTTTCACGGTCTCCAGGAAATCCCCGGGATTGGTTGAAAAACAAAGGAAAATTGGGGTTAACCACACCCCGCCCAAACTGTCCACTTCTCGGCCCAACTGGGGCCCCCGCCACATATCCACTACCCCTACCCCTACCCCCAGTTGTCCCCGCCACATAACCTTTTGGACCCCTGGGAATCGAGGTAACCACACTTATCCCCTCAACCACCTCCTCCGCCTCACTCCCCTCCTCTTCCCTCACCTCCTCATCTCCAACCGCCCTCCTTCTCTTACCCTTCGGCAGCCTCACCACCGCTACCTCAGGCTCGTCCACCACCTCCGCCTCCACAGTCTCAGCCACCGGAGGCTCCGCCACCTCAGCCACCGGCGCCACCCACACATCCTCATCACCTTCCGCCACAATCGTCCCACCCATCCGAACTTCGGGCTCAGCCACCATCGGCGGCTCAGGCTCCTGACCCCTCACGGGGGAAGCCACCTCAGAACAATCATCCCCTATTTTCAACAACTCTTTCGACATCGCATGGTTCCGCTTCGACAAAACAGAAACATGGTGCCTTAATCTGGAGACCTCTTTCTCCAAATTTAATATTCTCTCTAACGCGGCCGAAGCCGCCAACCCCGCTTTGGCAACCTTGGTTGCTGAAAAAGTAGTAGATCCTCGCTTAACCATAATGTCCAGATACCGTGGAGTTAATGGAAGATGAGGAAGTAAAAATAATAGATGGAAGAGATAAATCTATCTTCCAGTGATGAAATTAGTGTAAGAGTAGGATGCTCTTAGACTAAAGACTTGAAGCCGTCGTGAAGAGGGGTCCAAGGATCTCGATTGGTCAGAAGCCAAATGTAACGAGTTGAAATTTCAATCGCTGTGGTTGTAACGGACGCCGTGGATGTGTTCGGGCTCTTCATGCCGGGGACGTGTATATTGACTTAACATGTGGACAACTGTAAGATCACCTCATAGTATAGTACTTTGTTTTCCTCGAGTCGTTTTTTTTGCACAGCCACCCAGAATGCTGGTATGCGGTGTCCAAGAGCCAACTGATAAATTTACCCTCGGTTCTAGATCGGAAAAACATGAGATCCTAGAGTTCTAATTGGAGATTGAGAGCCAACCCATTTTCATGTTTCTGGCCGCTCTCCGGTCATTATTATTTTTCTCTACAGTGCCAGTAGGTCGTAGAACTCTCCAAGGGGTGCCATGTCTGACAAATGGCTTGTCCTACCGTAAAAACTGGAATGATCGAGTCGTGTGCTATGTCGTCGAGAATTCCCTACCGTACTTTAGAAAAGGGGCAAAAAAAACACAGTAAAAGAGCGGCTCAGCCCCTCTGAGAGACTTTAAAAAAAAACAAAAAAAACATCAAACCTTACTACCGGTAGAGGGGGCAACTCTGATTACACAGCACACTACTCGAATATTCCAGTTTTTACAGCACTAGGACAAAAAGATTCGTCCGATACCCATTTTACACCAAAAGTAGCCGACTTCGCCACCCTCCCCCAGACCACAATTTCTATGAGAATCCACAAAAATTTGGCTGTGTATTAGAAAATCCGTAGATAATATATTGAATGTTACAAAACTCTTAAATATGACAAAAGGACGGAGAGTTTAAGTATCAGGAATTGGTTGCCATGTACCTTTTTGTATGGAGTCCCATACAAAAATCTAGGTCACTTTCACCCAGGTTGATGTAATCATAAACAATGGAAGCGCAGCTTTGATTCCTTGAACTTCTACTCCCAGAGGTTCGAATAGACCGCCACTCCCTGGCCGGAGGAAACACCCGAAGCGTTTCCATGCAAGCAGTGTCGGGAATTGTCGGTTTGAAAATGTTAAATTTGGCGCAAAAATCGGTACCGGACGAATCTTTTTGTCCCCGTACTGTAGTAGACTATCGCATAACCAAGTATTGGTAGAGAAGCGAGCCTAGGATTGCCAGAGCGGGAGGGAAATAAACAAGTGCTCCATTCCCTAGAATCCGGTGATATCCTGGGTTCTCAACTGATTGAATCGTGTGCTATGTCGTTCGAGCGGCCTCCTCTGGTAAGGTCTAGTGTTTCTTTACCCATGCTCTACAGAACGCACCTAGCACATTGCTTAATGGTTCGCGGCTCGCAGCGGGACAAATCCAATACTATATTCAGTATTCTATTCAGTGCAAAATAAATTTAAATAATCCACCCGTCAAAAGTCCTCAAGAAGTGAGACCCGAGGGTATGACACTTTTTTTTATCAAATTTTCAATGAAATGGCTAAAGGCAGACAAAAAAAAACCACCCCCCCAGAGACAAAAGCCACCGCACAAACTTGCCTAACAAATTTCCAATACACCCAGCCAGTGTTTATCCCCAAAACTTCCAACCCCAGTCTCCTTGCATAGAAAAATAGCTTCAACTGTTAAAATCTAGAAAAATCGTTTAAACATATCCCAGGCCAAGCAATCCCAACCAACGTTCCAGAATCTCTCGGCAGAGTGGGTTCCTCTTTAGCTTTATAAGGCCGAATCCGACACTGTGGGTACAAGTACAGCAGCAGCGAAATCGTGATTGATCTTTCTGAAACCTAGCCCAATATTTCACACCCCCTGCCCCCCCATAATCCCATCCTCCGCGATGCGCGATATATGTACTCCTCCAGTTTCCTATATACCCCTCCCCCTCCCCCCCCTCACTTCCGTCGCTGATGTCGTTTCCTTAGACTAAACTATGTTCGGCTACTAATAGGTTTGGCCGAGGTTTCGATTCCCTCCGGCATTAGGGTTCCACCCCATATTAGGGTTCCCTCCGGCATTGGGATTCCATCCAGCATTTGGATTCCCTCCAGACTTAAGCACCCACCCGAGATTGGGATTTTGGTTGGGATTCGAATTAACATTAGGATTCCAGTTAGGATTCGAGCCAGCGTTAGGATTCTGGTTGGGATTCCATCCAGCGTTAGGGTTTTGGTTAGGATTCCAGCCAACATTAGGATTCTGGTTAGAATTCCAACTAGCATTAGGATTCTGATTAGGGTTCCAGCCAGCGTTAGGATTCTGGTTAGGGTTCCATCCAGCGTTAGGATTCTGGTTTGGATTCCAACCAGCGTTAGGATTCCGTCCAGCATTAGAGGTTTTCCGGACGTTAAGACCCCCCATAGGACCCGCGGTTGGGCCACCCCAGCTCCCGCCATTCTCTCCACTGGCATTAGGTACGGAGGTCCGCAAGGATTCATGCTCTGAAGTTTCCGAATCGTCTGACCTCAAACTGGCTTGCGGGGGAGGGTAGGTTTGCCAGTTCCGAATTCTTGTCGGCGAATCGAGGTAAGGGTCTAGGGTCGGGGGATCGCTTGCGGGAGGTCTATGGTTCAGCAACCAGTTCTCATTAGCAACACATTTCATAGTTATCATAGGTTGAATTCGGTATCTGGGGTGCTACCTTGGGGACACGTTCGTGGAATACGGCGGGCCCGTTTTTTCCTCAGCACCTTGCATCACCATATCAGTGTCAATTTCAGATTCCGCCCCTAATGCGACATTCCCCAGAGTGCTCTTTGAGTCGTCCCGGATAATCGAATTCCTTTGGCCCCTTCTTTGCTTCGGTTCATCACGAGTAGTTCGTCTGCCTTCGCTCTCCCCGCTGCAAGTTCCCTCGCTCCCACTTTGTGCCATTTCATCTTGATCGTCTCCACTATCTTCGTCGTCACTCTCAAGGCCCATCAACCATGCATTGCCCAACGCATCCGCTACGGTAGGGCGATCCTCGGGTTGTATTTCGAGCATAGACTTTAGTAATGCAATTCCGACATCGTCTGTTGGGGTTGGTAGCGCTTTTAGCTTATCCTCGGGAAAGGGCGATATCCCGAAGAAGTAACGAGATACTTGAGTCTCTGAGGCGAATAACCGTGTCCCTGCAAGTAACTCATATATCACACATCCGAGTGACCAAATGTCAACAGAATTCGTGTAGACTGAGGTTTCACTACTAGAGTCTAGCCCTAGAACCTCGGGAGCGCCGTAGATTTGGGTTGCCACCTGGGTGTTGAAGGTTGTGACAGCTTCAGGCTGGATCCGTTTTGATATTCCGAAATCCCCTAGTTTGACCCGGACGGGGGACATCGAAACTACAAAGATGTTCTACGCATTTGTCAGTATTTTTCCGATACGAAATAATCGAGGGGAAAGTTTAGTGATAGGAATCATACCGCAGGCTTTAGATCCCGGTGAGCTATCCCCTTTTGATGCATTACTTTGAGACCCTCGAGCACCTGCTTTGAAATAGTTTTAACGGTCTCTTGGGGTAGCGGCGAGCCGAGATGCTTGGTAAGATCGCCTTCCGGGAGATATTCCATTGCAATAAAGAGAGTTTCGGGTTTTTCGAACCATCCCAGGAACTTCACAAACAATAGAGGATGCTAAAGCAGCTAACCGTTAAACAACAAAGCAACCCCCTCGGGAACAAGGACACAAACCTTTGCCAATATGGCCATTATAAGGAGCTCCCTATAGTAGTCAACGCCGTGGGGTAGCCTTCTCTTATCAACCGTCTTCACCGCACGATAATGAGCCGTAGTTCCCCGAACCTGCTTATAGACGACACCAAAACCTCCCGTGCCGAGCTCCCCGCAGTCGTTCCAATCCTCCTTCACCTTCTTATACCTATTTCCCCCTCTCTCCACATATCTTGTATGTCTAACGTGATCCTGAAAGAATTCCGTCTCGAGTTTATACCACTCAACCAAATCCGATTGAGCCGTGTTCATTTCTCAAATTTGAGGCTCTTTGAGTCCTAATAGTGCTCTGAATTAACTGAAGTAAAAATGGGCGTAATTTGTGGGAAGCTAGAAGCGAATATTTGTGAATCAAACGAAGAGTGGCGAAGAGTGGTTGAAAGGATGCAAGTTAACTTATCTTGCTAGTTGGGCAAGGTGCTCTGACAGCACCAATATTTATACCACGCCACATTGAGCGATTTCATATGGTAAAGACGGCGAGCAGAGGGAGACAGCTAATAACACATGAAAAGCTAGTGGCAAGCACGAAAATTTGTGGGCTGTTCGCTGTATCCTTCCTATTCGTTACCCCCCCCCCCACTCCGAGTCAGTTGTTCTTTGCAACACGACCGCGATTACATATACCGTACTGGCCTTCTCGCCCGGGCCTGGGAGGCATGCAATGCCAGTTGTGGTCGCAAACGCCGCCCCATTACGAGTCAAGGGAGGGCCAATTGCTTCGATATCATAAATCCTTCCTAGCTATGTCGATATAGTGTCCTGTGCTCCGTATCTTCCACCTAGCACATCCTGCCTTGGATCGCACCTATTGAGTCATGAAGCGTGGGCCACTCACTTTAAGCGCCAGTGTACCGATATTCTGTCTACCGGGATTTATAAATTATTAACTCGCTTTCCTTAATCGTTGCCCGCTGGTGCCGGAAAGTTCCTTTAACCCTAGGTATCAAATTCTGGGTAAACTCGACCCCCACCATGCTTCTTAAGGTAACCACTGCTCCTCTTAAGGACTAACCCCGTAGCTAATTCGCCTTTCCGGGAGATAGTAACTACCATACAGGTAATAGCAGCGGGTCGAGTTTACCCAGAACCTGCGATGTGTGGCAGGGTCGTAGAAGCAAAAATGCTGGCTCTAAGACCCCTCCATCGTTACCGCCAAGATACAGCTACATGCCTGCCGCACAAAGCCGAATACTGTAAAAACTGGAAAAGTCGGTATACAAGTGCAAGGATTATCGCACTCTACGAGTAATCGTCCAGCACAATGAGCCCGACCACAAATTTGCCCTGCGATTGGCCGTAATCCTTGCACCTGCATACTGACTTTTTCGAGTTTTTACAGTACCGTAAGAACTGGAATAATTGAACCTGACTTTTTGACGTTGGAGTTGCCTATGCTGGTAAGGTCAACGATTTTTTTTTTGTCTTAAGTCGGAGGCTGAGGGGGCCAGTTTTCGCAGTGCTCTC
>Ga0307513_10004126_pt1 | contig 19471 bp, 18 predicted proteins | sample 15_EM_MG_FD_202174 | JGI IMG/M metagenome (GOLD analysis project Ga0307513, IMG submission 202174) | Populus trichocarpa ectomycorrhiza microbial communities from riparian zone in the Pacific Northwest, United States - 15_EM | ecosystem: Host-associated > Plants > Roots > Unclassified | place...
CAGGGCACGATGGAGAACGGCCTGCTGATGGAGACGCTGTCGCAGATGACCCGGGACCATGGCGAAGCCGTCCAGGCCTTCGGCGAGAAGCGCCCGGCCGTCTTCAAGGGAAGGTAGGCCGGCGATGACCCCCTTCGACCTGGCGAGCCTGCGGCCGCTGTTCGCGCCGCGCTCGGTCGCGATGATCGGCGCCTCCAACGACGAGAACAAGGTCGGCGGCCGACCGCTGGCGTTCCTCAAGCGCGCCGGCTTCACTGGCACCATCGTCGCGGTGCATCCGGCCGCGGACACCGTGCAGGGGTTGCCTGCCTTTCGCTCGCTTGCCGCGGCCGGACCGGTGGAGCACGCCATCATCGCGCTGGCCGCCAAGGACGTATTGCCGGCGCTCGAGGACTGCGCGGCGCAGGGCGTCAAGGCGGTGCAGGTCTTCAGCTCCGGATTCGCCGACGCCGGCCGCGTGGCCGAACAGGATGCACTTCTGCGCACGGCGCGCAAAGCCGGCATGCGCATGGTCGGACCGAACAGCCTCGGTCTCTTCAATGCCGTCGACGGCTTCTTCGGCACCTTCGCCACCGCGCTCGACGGCGCGTGGCCTGCCGCGCGCAGCGACGGCAACAACATCGGGCTGGCGTCGCAGAGCGGTGCCTTCGGCTCCTACTGCTACGCCCTGGCGCAGGCGCGCGGACTCGGCTTCAGCCACATGATCGCGACCGGCAACGAGGCGGACGTCGACGTCGCCGAATGCATCGCCTACCTGGCGCAGGACAGCGCCACCCGGGTCATCGTGGCCACCTTCGAGGGTTGCCGCGACGGCGACCGGCTGATCGAGGCGCTGCGCCAGGCGCGGGACGCCGGCAAGCCGGTGCTGGTGATGAAAGCCGGCGCTTCCGCGGCCGGCGCGCAGGCAGCGGCCACCCACACCGGCTCGTTGGCGGGCAACGATGCGGTGTTCGATGGCATCCTGCGCCAGTACGGCGCCTGGCGTGCGCAGACCTTCGACGGCCTCATCGACGTCGCCTACGCGCTGTGCATCGACCGCAAGCGCGACCTCGGCCGCGAAGACGGTCGCCTCGCCGTGCTGACGACCTCGGGCGGCGTCGGCGTGCTTGTCGCCGACGCAGCCAGCGCAGCCGGCCTCCAACTGCCTGGCCTGCCGGCTGCGGCGAAGGCCGAACTCTCCGAATGGCTACCGGCGGCCACGGCATCCAACCCCCTCGACACCTCGACTTCCGTGCTCGGCGACATGGCTCTGGTCGCCCGCGCCATCGGCCTGATGGTCGACCGGGTCCAGCCGAGCACGGTGCTCGCCTTTCTGGCCCACGTCGGTCGCAATCCGGCGCACTGGGCGCAACTGCGCGGACCTCTGCTGGCACTCGTCGCGCAGCGGCCCGGCACGCGCTTCGTCCTGTCCATGCTGGCCCCGCCTTCGGTCCGCGCGGAGCTCGAGCGGCACGGCGTCGCTCTTTTCGAGGCGCCGGAGCGCGCCATCACCGCGTTCCAGGCCATCACCCGCCTCGGTGCTGCCGTGTCCGATGTGCCACCGCGGCAAGGCGGTCTCGTCGGTCAAGCCAGGCCAGGGCGCGGGACCGTGCTCGACGAAGCCCGGTCAAAGGCCGTGCTGGCCGCCGCGGGCATCGCCGTGCCCGAGGAGCGCGTGGCCCAGTCCGCGGCAGAGGCGCTGAGCATCGCCGTCGAGCTGGGCGCGGCACGCTACGCGCTGAAGATCGTCTCGCCCGACATCCTTCACAAGACCGAGGCGGGCGGCGTCGCGCTCGATGTCGCCGCCAAGGACGCCGCCGACTGCTGGCAAGAGATCGTGACCACGGTCCGAGGCAAGTTGCCGCAGGCGCGCATCGACGGCGTCCTCGTCACGCCGATGCTGCGCTCCGGCATCGACGCCATCCTGAGCGCCCAACTCGACCCGGTCTTCGGCATGGTCGTGATGTTCGGCCTCGGCGGCACGTGGGTCGAGGTGTTCAAGGACGTCGCCTTCCGCGCCGCACCCTTCGATGCCGCAGAGGCGCGACGCATGATCGAGCAGACGCGGGTCGCGGGCTTGCTCGCCGGCGTCCGTGGCAGTGCGGCCATACCCATCGAGGAAGTCGCGGCGGCGATCGCGTCCTTCGCGAAGCATGTCGCCGCGCGATCCGGCGAGATCGAGAGCATCGAAGTCAATCCCTGGCGGCTGCACGCGGGCGGCTGCCTGGCGCTCGATGCGGTGGTGGTCCTGCGCAATCCGGAGCCTGTCACAGGAGTCAACGCATGAACGCAAAGAGCGAGATCAATCCGGCCCACCTCCGCACGCCGGGGCACAGCGCCGAAGTCAGCGCCGCCGAGATGGCAAGCCGCATTGCCCGCTTCCGCGAGCTCGAGCCCGATCCCCATGCCTTCCCCGACCTCGAGCAGCAGGAAGGAAGGCGCTCGGTGAACTACGTCATCTCCCCCGGTGGGCTCGGCGGACCGGCGCCGCTCACGCAGGCGCACAACTTTCACGTTTCGATCTCCCGCCTGAGCAAGGGCATCCGGCCGACCGTGCACTCACATCCGTACAACGAGGTGTTCATGCCGATGGATACGCGCTTCAAGGTCCTCTGGGGCGAGCATCTGGAACACAGCGCGGTGCTCGAGCCCTTCGACATGGTCAGCGTGCCACCCGGCGTTTTTCGGACCTTCGAGAACCTGGATGACCACGACGGCCACATGATGGCCATCTTCGACCACGGCGGCGATCCGCACACCGGCATCGTGGTGCCACCCGACGTCTACGAGAAGTTCTATCGCGGCTGGGTCCCGGGCCAGGGCCGGCCTGCGAGCTGAGGCGTCCCGCGATGTTCCGGATGCCATCCTCAGGGCGACGGCAGCTGCAACGCAGAGCGCCGCGCGAGCTCTCGCAGCCACTTGACCGCGGGATCGCGATGGCTGCGCTCGTGCCAGTACATGAAGATGCGGTAGGTCGGCACCTCCAGTGGCGGATCGATCATGGCCAGGCCCGTACCCCCGAGGTAGTGCTGCGCCAGGCGACGGGGCACGAGCACCACCATGTCGGTCGACTGGACGATGTAGGGAGCCGCCATGAAATGCTGGCTCAGCATGCCGACGTTCCTCTTGAGGCCCGTTTCCGCCAGCGCGTGATCGATGTTCGACTGGAAATGACCGAAGCCCGCCGGCGTGACGAGGATGTGCGGCAGCGCGACGAAATCCTCGACGCTGCGGCGGCCATCAAGGTAGGGGTGTCCGCCCCGGATCAGGCAGACGATGCGGTCGTCGAACAGGGGCACGCTGCGCAGGCTCGGGGGCGGCACCTCGAGGTGCCCGATGGCCAGTTCGACATCGCCTTCTTCCAGAGCCAGCGCGAGTGCCCTCGGATGCACCGGATGCTTGATGGACAAGGTCGCCGAAGGCGCTTCCTCGCGCACGCTGCGCGTCAGCAGCGGCAGGAATGTGGCGTGGGTGTAGTCGGTTGCGATGATGCGGAACGTCGACGTGCAGAGCGCAGGTTCGAAATGGATCGACTCACCCAGCACCAGGTCGACGTCGGCGAGGATGCGCCGTGCAATGACCGCCAGCTCGATGGCGCGCGGCGACGGAATCATCCCGGTCGCGCCGCGGATCAGGATCGGATCGCCGAAGAGTTCGCGCAGTCGGCCGAGCACCCGGCTCATCGCCGGCTGGCCCATGCCCAGTCTGTCGGCTGCGCGAGACACGTGCGACTCGGCCACCAGGGCATCAAGGCAACGCAACAAGCCGAGATCGAGAGGCTTGATCGGCTCGGTCATGCCTGTGCCTCTGGCAGCCGAGTGTCGTGACGCCCCCGCTCGCAAAGACGAAGTTCCAGGAGACTCATATGAATAGAAGATCCTTTGTCCGCTCCGGTTCGATCTTGGCCCTGCCTTCGCTCATCAGCCGGGCGTTGGCCCAGGCCGAGTGGCCGACCAAGCCGATTCGCATCATCGCGCCCTTCACGCCCGGCGGCGGCCCCGACATTCTGGCTCGCCTTCTTGGGCAGCAGATGAGCCCGACGCTGGGCACCATCATCGTGGAAAACCGCGCCGGCGCCGCAGGCAACATCGGTGCCGACTACGTTGCCAAGGCCGCACCCGACGGCTACACGCTGCTGCTGACCACGACCGCGACACAAGCCATCAATCCCGCGCTCTACCCCGGGATACCCTATGACCCGTTGCGCGACTTCACGCCGATCGGCATGGTGGCCAGTACGCCGCTGATGCTGGCCGCGGCGCCGACTTTCGAGGCCAGCAACTTGAAGGAATTGCTGGCGCTGGCGAAGGCGAAACCGGGCAAGATCAGCTTCGCCTCGGCCGGCATCGGCACCATGCAGCACATGGTCGGTGTGTTGGTCGAGCAGCGCGCGCAGGTCGAGATGCTGCATGTGCCATACAGGGGAAGCAGCCAGATCGTGCCGGACCTGATCTCCGGCCGCGTCTCGATCGTCTTCAACAGCACCGCGGCCCTCGGTCCGATGGTGCGCGACGGCCGGCTGAAAGCGCTGGCCGTGACTTCGCCGAAGCGCCTGCCGGCGTGGCCCGATGTGCCGACCCTGTCCGAGGCTGGCTTGACCGGCTTCGAGGCCTCTGCCTGGTACGCCATGTTCGGCCCCGCGCATCTGCCGCCGGCGATCGTCCAGAAGCTCAACCGCGAACTCGCCCGAGCAGTCGCCTCGCCGGCCAGCCGCGATACTTACGCGAGCCTCGGCCTGGACGCAGCCACGTCGACGCCGGAGGAGCTGGGTGCCATCACGCAACGTGACCTGGCCAGGTGGAGCGGCATCATCAAGGAAAAGCACATCCGTGCGGAGTGATCACGATGATCATCGACGAACGCACCTACACCATTGCCCCAGGGCTGCTTTCGGAATACCTGGCCGAACATCTGCGGGTGGCGCTTCCCATCATGCGCAAACACCTCGGCGAACCCTTCGCCTACTTCACGACGGAAACAGGCGAGCTCAACCAGTTCGTCCACCTCTGGCGCTACGAGAGCATGGGGGACCGCGAGACGCGCAGGGGAGCCCTCTATCTCGACCCCGACTGGCTGGCCTACCGGCGCAGCACCGGCGAACGCGAGTGGGTCCGGCACCAGCACAACAGACTGCTGAAGTCGCTGGCCGTGCCACCGGCGGAAATTTCCAAGGCAGGCAAGCCATGAAGCCTGGCACCGCGCCGCCGTTCAGGCCTTCACTTCGACCACCTGTTCGAAGCCGCCAAAGATCATGCGCTTGCCGTCGAAGGGCATGGGAGGATTGCCGGGTGTGGACGGGTCCATGCGCGGGTCTTCCACCATCTTCTTCATGGCGGCGTCGCGCGTGGCCTTGTCGGGCCATTCAACCCACGCAAAGGCCACCGTTTCCTCGGCCGTGGCCTGGACTGCGCGACGGAAATCGGTGACTTTGCCGTCGGGGACATCGTCGCCCCATCCCTCGATCACACGGATCGCGCCCAACTCGATGAATAGTGGGTCGAAGTGACGCGCGTGCTCGATGAACTTCTGCTTGTTGGTGCTTGGAACCGCGATCACGAAACCGTCGATGTAGGACATGCCTTGACTCCTGTTGGGTTGACCGGTCGACGCACCCGCCTCAGGGCGCGCCTCGTACCTCGACGACGAACGGAAGGAAGCCGATTCGACATTGTCTGCCCGTAGCGGGCCAGCCAGCGGCCCTGCCGCGGCCCCGGAACTCAGTGCCGGGCAAACAACCGGGCATCCCAGACCACCGCTTCCGGCGTACCCGCGACGATCCCGCTGAAATCGGGATGCTGTGGGTTGATGAGAACGTTCCCTTCCCTGCGTGCCACAACCGAGGACACAACCAGTACCGCCGTTCGCAGCTCGCGAATCCAGGTGTCGCCAAAGGCTCGGGCCACGCGCAGATCCGCATGATCCCAACCGGCGGGCAGACCGCGCTCGTCGTGTCGCTCGACGGCGACCGCCTCTGCGATAGCGATCTCGACTGCCACATGCGTGCGCGGCACCCGTCCGATGCCGGCATGGGCCAGGCACTCCAGCATCGCGCCCGCGTAGGAACGGCTGGCGTAGATGACACCCAGACCCGGTGAATTCCACCGGCCGCCCACGAGCGATGCGCCGACTGGGCTGAATGGGTCGAACCGTCCATCGGCGATGCGCCAAGCCTGCCAAGCTTGCGCCTTTGCCGGCTTGGTCGCTGCCGTCTTCGATCTTGCTCTAGGCGGCGACGCCATGAAACAGCGACCACAGCAGGTTCTCGACGCGGCGTGCACCAAGTTCCGTCAGTGCTACCTCAATCGGCCGCTTGCCGCCGAGCATGGCGTGCCCGGTCGACAGAAAAGCTCGCGCGTCGTCGATGCTGTCCCACACATGCTCTGCGGTGGCAATCACGCGGGCGAGGCGTTCGACCCGCTCGCCCTCCTGCGGCTTCAGGTCCTCGCCCCGTCGGTGAAAAGTGGCCGATGGGATGACCCGCTGCATCAGGGCTGCCGCATCGGGTGAGCTGCCATACACATGGCGCGCCACGGCGCCCAGGGATGCCTTGGGCAGGCCGGCTTCGACCTGTTGACCCAGTTGCTCGATGGAAGTGACCTTGCGGCGCAAGCCCAGCACCTGGGCGATCTTGCTCGGTTCGACGACGGCTGCGTACATGCGGTGGACCCAATTGATAGATCAAATTCTATCAGTTGCAGTAAGCGCGGCTTGCCGCCGCCGGTCGCTCGGCCCCGCCGGAGACCACCATCGGCGTGGACATCGGCTACGCCAGCGCGACCTACGAGATCCCACCCAGTGTCGATCGCTCATGGAGGGGCGTGCTGACATTTCTTCAGTCGCCCGGCCACCGGCCGATAGCATGGGATCAAACGCCAGGGAGGCGTCTCCATGAACGTTCCGTCCTCGTCTGGCACAAGCGCGCTCGACCGCATCGCCGGGCCGCGCGCGGCCGCCACGCTGCACGCGGCGCCGCCGGCAGCGGGGGTTGCACGGGCTGGCGAGACCGTCGCGTCGACGTGCGTGACCCTGGGCGCAGCGGGCAGCGGCGTTGCCTACGAGATGCCTCGGGCCGTGAACGTCGCGCCGTCGCGCTTCTGGGCTGCCGCACACGGTGACGCACTCGGCGCGCTGATGCTCCGCAACAGCGGCCCCTACGACGTGACGCTCACTGACCGCTGGCGCGGGCTCGGCGGCGCCCTGCTGCGCCAGCTGGCGGCGACCGGCGAGGGCAGCGCGCAGACGCTGGCCGAAGTCACGCCACCGCCCGACGACGCGGCCGCGGTCGAGGGCGCCGCAGCGCCAGGCCCCGTCATCGATGCCGCCGAGTTCCAGGCTCAGGCCTTGAGCGGCGTCACCACCGACGCCGTGAAGGCGAGCCTGACGCTCACGACGCGTTCCGGCCAGTCGGTGAGCCTCGAGATCGCCGTCAATGACGGCGAGTACGGCGGCACGCGCGGCCTGAAGGTCCAGGTGGCCAGTTCTGGCCCATTGAGCGACGCCGAGCGCGACGCACTGGCGGCGATGGCAGGCGGGCTGGACCAGGCGCTCGAAGGGCTTGGCCAGGCGGTGCCGCGGTTCGACCTGTCGGGGCTGAAGGGTTTCGACGGCAGCGGCGAACTGACCGGGCTCGACCTGGCGATCGAGGACCCGAATGCCTCAACCCGGACCGGCGCGATGCGTGCGCTCTCGCTCCACCTGGGAAACGACAGGACGGCGCTGTCGCTCGAGCGCACCGGCAGCGAGATGGCGCTGTCCATCGCCGCCACTGCAACGGACGTGGTGGACGGCGACCAGCGCCGGTCCGCCATCGACCTCATGCTGGCGCAGATCGACGCCGCCGCCGAGCGCGGCCATGCCGACCCGCGGACGGTCGGCATTTTCAAGGACGCGTTCAGACAGTTGCAGGCGCCGGCGCCCGACGCATCCCCGGTCCCGGCGGACGGCGACCTGCCGTCTCAGGTGCAGGCGCTGCAGAGCGGGTTGGCCGACTTCGAGGCCAGTTTCAGCGGCCGTTCGGAGAAGACCAACCGCTTCGGCGGCCTGACCGAGCAAGGGACCATCGACTACCGGATCGGCCAGAACACCTCATCCACGCCGGCCGACGCAAGAGGACAATCGGTCACGCAGGTGCAGACCGAGGCGTCGGACGCCACGATCCAGAAGACGCGCACGCTGCTGCTGGACGTGCCGTCCGGCAACTACGACGTGACGAACATCCGGGATCGCAAGACCGTAACGACCTTGATCGACACCTCGCTCACGGCCATCACGGGTGCGCTGCGCAAGACCGACGAACACCGCCTGTCGGCCTTCACGTCGCTCGAGCGCGACCGCGTGACGGCGCACCACGAATCGCCACTGGACCGGAGTTTCATCGAACGCCTGCGGTGACGCGCGGTCAATGGCTTGCGAGCGATGATCCTGCAACGGGGACGGCCAGTCGGTATCGCCGGTCAGATCAGCGTACCAGGTGTCGACCACGAAGCCCTTCACGCCAGTCACGTCGAACATGGGCACCTGCGGCAGCAGCGCCGAGCGCTGCCGAGCTCAATCGAGCGAACTCGCCCCAGTGGCTCCCCACGGGCGCCCGTTCCCAGCGTTGGGCCACGGCGGCGGCTCCGCCGTCAGGCGTTCAGGACGGCGAGTGCGTTCTTCGCCGCTGCCACGCCCATCTTCACGTACGCGTCGGCGGTCACGCCGCCGATGTGCGGGCTGAGCGTGATGCGCGCCTCGCCGTGGAACGGGTGCGGCGCCGTCATCGGCTCGACTGCGAAGCTGTCGAGGCCGGCCGCAGCCACCTGGCCCGAGCGCACGGCGTCGAGCAGCGCGGCTTCGTCGATCAGGCCGCCGCGCGCGGTGTTGACGATCAGCACGCCCTTCCTGCACGCGGCGAGCGTCTGCGCGTTGACGAGTCTGGCGTTGTCGGCGGTCAGCGGACAGTGCAAGGAGATCGCGTCCGACTCGCGCCAGATCCTCGCCAGGTCGGTGGTCTCGATGCCGGCCGGCAGGTCCTTCGCGTACGGATCGAAGCCGAGCACGCGCATGCCCATCGCGTGGACCATGCGCGCGAAGCGCAGCCCGATCGCGCCCAGCCCGATCACGCCGACGGTGCGGCCTTCGAGCTCGACACTCTTGTGCGTTGCCTTGTCCCAGTGGCCGGCGTGCATGCGCTCGTTCAGGGTCACCACCGACTTGGCGCAGGCCAGCAGCAGCGCCAGCGCCTGCTCGGCCACCGCGGCGGCGTTGGCGCCGACCGCAGCAACGACCCGGATGCCACGCGCCTTGGCCGCTACCTTGTCAATCGTGTCGGTGCCGCTGCCATGCTTGGAGATCACCTTCAGGCTCGGCGCGGCGTCCATCGCGGCGGCGCCAACCTTGCCGTAGCGCACGATCATCGCTGCCGGGTCGTGCTGCTTGCACAGCGCGACGATGTCTTCCTCGGTCGGCGTCTTGCCCGCGAACACGACCTCGTAGTCGCCGAGCAGCGCCAGCGCCTGCGGCGCCAGGTCGTTGCCGGTGACCACGAAAGCCGGCTTCCTTGCGCTCACAGCGTCTCCCCTTCCCCGATCACGCCGGCCGCGCGCAGCGCGGCGTTCAGCCAACTCGGCGCCAGCGCCTGGCGGCTCTTGATCTGGGCGATGCGCTGGGTCTCGGCAGCGACCTTCTCGGCAGCCAGCGGCAGCATCGCGGCGGCCTTGGCACGCTCGATGACGGTCACGCCGTCGGCGTCGCCGACCACCAGGTCACCAGGACTGACGCTGACGCCGCCGATCGAGATCGGGTGGTTCAGGCGGCCCGGCACGAACTTCGTCGGCCCGTTCGGGTTCAGGCCCGCGGCGTACATCGGGAATCCCATCTCGCGGATCGCCTCGCTGTCGCGCACGGCGCCATCCATCACCACAGCGACGACCCCGATGGCCATGCACTGGTGCGACATGATCTCGCCCATCAGCGCGCTGTTCAGGTCGCCCTTGCCGTCGATGACGAGCACGTCGCCCGGCTTGGCGATCGCCATCGCGGCGTGGATCATCAGGTTGTCGCCCGCGCGCACCTCGACCGTAATCGCCGGGCCGGCGAACTTCATCGTCGGCGCGAGCGGCGCGATGCGGCCGCTCAGGGCGCCGCGGCGACCGGCGACATCGGCAAGGATCGAAGAGGGGAACCTGGAGGCCTGCTCGACGATGCTCGGATCGACACGTTCGATCTCGCGGATCACGTCGGGCAATGCGGCGGCTTGACACATCTGAATCTCCTGGAGGTTTGGGTGAGGAATGCCGGCAGCGAGCCCCGGCGGGCCGGGGCGAATGCCCGGCGTCAATCGATCTTGGCGCCCGATTCCTTGACGACCTTGCCCCAGCGGGGGATCTCGTCCCTGATCAGCGCGGCGAACTGCTCGGGCGTGCCGCCGGCCGGGTCGGCGCCCTCGTCGCTCAGCCGCTTGCTCAGTTCAGGCAGCTTCAGCGCCTTGTTGAATTCGGCGTTCAGCTTCGAGATCACCTCCTTCGGCGTACCCGCAGGCGCCAGCAGGCCGAACCACGTGGCGGCGTCGAACCCCTTGTACCCGGACTCATTGATCGTCGGCACGTTCGGAAGGTCGTCGACCCTCTTGGCCGAGGTTACGGCCAGTGCGCGCAGCTTGCCCTGCTTGATGTGTCCGATGAGCGTCGGCACTGACGACATGTAGAGCTCGACGTTGCCGCTGATCACATCGGTCAGCGCCAGGTTCGCGCCCTTGTACGGAATGTGTTGCGTCTGGATGCCGGCCGCCTTCTGGAACAGCTCGCCCGTCAGGTGAGCGACCGTGCCATTGCCGGGCGAGGCGAAATTCACGTGGCCGGGTTTGGCCTTCGCTGCGGCCACTGCGTCGGCGAGGGTCTTGTACGCAGAGTTGGTGCCGGTGACCATCACCAACGGTGCATTGGCCAGCAGGATGATGGGTGCCAGGTCCTTCTGCGAGTCGTAGGGCAGCTTCGCGTACAGCGTCGGGTTGATCGCCAGGTTGCTCGACTGCCCGATCACGATCGTGTAGCCGTCGGCCGGGGACTTGGCCGCCGCGTCGACGCCAAGGTTGCCGCCGGCGCCAGGCTTGTTGTCGATGACGAAGGTCCAGCCGGTAGCCGCGGCGACCCGTTGGCTCGTCTCGCGAGCGATGATGTCCGTGCCGCCACCCGGAGGGAACGGCACGACGATGCGAATCGGCTTGGCGGGCCATGCCTGCGCCAAAGCGCTGGTGCAAAGCGCCGCGGCCGCAAGAGCGAGGATCAGGTGTCGGGCAGCAGGCATCTTGTCTCCGTCAGGAATCTCGTCATCGCCGCGGTGCCCGGATCGCGGTCGCGGGTCTGTCGATGGGCTCGAGTATTGCCTCGGAGATATCTACAGTCCAATCGATAGTTTCTTGCGATTCATCCATTGGACTTTTGATATGGATCTGCGCGACCTCGGCTGCTTCGAGGCCATCGCCGGGTTGCGGCGCGTTGGACGTACTGCGTCGAAACGCTCAGGCGCTTGCGTTCAACCCCAACTGCCACTGCGCATCCACGGCGAAGCTGTGCGCGAGAAACTCGACGAACTCCCGCACCTTGGATGACGGGTGCCGCGGCTGCGGGAATACCGCGTAAAGCGTGCGGGCCTCTGGCGTCCAGCCGGGAAGGACGATGCGCAAGTCGCCGGCCGCGATGTCGCCGGCGACCAGAAAGGTCGGCAAGAGGCCAATGCCCGCGCCCTCCAGCAAGGCCTCGCGCAACACCAGGCTGTTGTTGCAGCGGCAGTTGCCCGCGACCCGTACCGTGCGATCGCCGCCTGGCGCAATCACATGCCACTCGTCGGGCACTTGCCCGCGGTTGTAGATCAGGCAGTTGTGGCGCTTGAGGTCCTGCACGCTCGCGGGATCGCCCAGCCGTGCGAGATACGCGGGCGCCGCGACCATCGCGCGCGCCATGCGCCCGATGGGCCGCGCGCCGCGCATCGGCTCGCGGTCGTTGGCGGCGATCGCGATGGCGACGTCGAAACCCTGCTCGGCAGGATCGACGAAGAAGTCGTTCATCGTCAGTTCGAGCTTCACCTCCGGAAAGCGATGGAGGAAATCGGTGATGGTGCGGCCCAGATGGGCCGAACCCAGCGAGATCGGCGCCCGCACCTTGAGCAGGCCGCGCGGCGTGGGGTGGTGCTGGCCGGTGGTCTTCTCGGCGTCCTCGATGTCGTCGAGGATGCGCACACACTTGGCGTAGTAGGCGCTTCCGGCCTCGGTGAGGCTGATGCGCCTCGTCGTGCGCGCGAGCAGGGGCGTGCCGATGTGCGTCTCGAGCGCGGCCACGTATTTGCTCACTGAACCGGCCGACATCTCGAGTTCCTCGGCCGCGGCGCTGAAGCTGTGCCGCTCGACCACCTTGCGAAACACCGTCATGCAGGTCAGCCGGTCCATACTCTTTCCAATCCAGAAATCAATTCTTCGCTTTGAAGCTGTTTATACCCGGACGAGAAAGCATCAGGATTCACCCAGCCCCGAAACTACAAACGAAGGCAGTCCATGAAGCGGACGGTGATTCAGCACGCGAGCGTCCTGTCGATGGATCCCGCGCTCGGTGACTTCGACGATGCCGACATCCTGATCGAGGACGACCGGATCGTCGCGGTCGGTCCGCGGCTCCCCGTCGGCGATGCCGAACTCGTCGACGGTCGTGGACGGGTGGTGACGCCGGGCCTCGTCAACGCGCACATCCACACCTGGGAGTTCCAGCTGCGCGGTATCGGCAGCGACTGGGTTGGCAGCCGCGACTACCACGCCAACATGCACAAGAAGCTGGCGACCCACTACCAAGCGCGCGACGTGTACCTGGGCAACCTGCTCGGCTCGCTGAACCAGCTGCGCAACGGCACCACCACCATCGTCGACTGGTGCCACATCCTGCGCGATGCGGAGATGACGGATGCCGCCGTCGATGCGCTGGAGGAGTCGGGCATCCGCGCCGTGTTCGCGCGCGGCACCGTGAAGCCGCCCGAGCGCCCGGGCGAGGTGCCGTATCACAAGAAGCCGTTTCCGCGCGACGAGATCATCCGCTTGCGCAAGGGCCGCTTCGCCTCGGACGACCGGCTCGTCACGCTGGCGATGGCGATCCTCGGCCCCGACTGGGGCGAGTACGACGTGGCCGTGCACGACATCCGGCTGGCGCGCGAGTTCGGCCTCATCAACTCCGCTCACACCTATGGCCGCAAGGGCAAGCGCGTGGTCGAAGACGGCTACCCGCGGCTGGCCGCCGAAGGCCTGCTCGGGCCGGACCACAACATCGGCCACGGGAACTGTTTCGACGCCGAGGAACTGAAGATCGTGCTGGATGCGGGCTGCACCATCACGGCGACGAACCTGACCGAGATGTTGAACTACGAGCAGCCCGCGATGCTGGGCCGATTGGTCAAGCACGGCGCGACGCCGTCGCTGGGCACGGACTGCGACCCCTACTTCAACAGCTCGATGCTGGCTGTGACGCGCCACGCCTTCCTGCACCAGCGCGAGCTCGACAACCGCAGCTTGTGGCACGAGGGCAAGTGGCCCGCGCAGACGCAGCATTCGACGCTGACGCGCGATGCGCTGTACTGGGCCACGATGGGCGGCGCCAAGGCCTTCGGGCTGGACAGGAAGACGGGCTCGATCACGCCGGGCAAGCAGGCCGACCTGGTGATGTTCGACTGCCGCGGGATGAACATCTTCCCGGCCCTGCAGGGCGGCAACGCCGCGCACGTCGTGGTGATGTATGCCGAGACCTCGGACATCGAGAACGTGCTGGTGGCGGGCCGGTTCGCCAAGCGCAACGGCAAGTTGACCTTCGACGAGCAACGCCTGGCGCATCTCAACGAAGAGCTGCTGGCCTCGCGGATGCGCATGTTCGAAGAAGGCCAGTTCAAGTCACAGCCCGTGCAGCGCGGGCCGCAACCCGAGGAGTTCTTCATATGACATCACCCTTCCGCCGCGCAGCCCGTGCCCTGGTCGGCGCCGCGCTGCTGCTTGGCGCGGGCGGCGCGTTGGCCCAGGCCCATGCGCCGGCCGCGGCAGGCGGCTGGCCCAACAAGCCCGTGCGCATCATCCACGGCTTCACCGCGGGCGGCCCGGTCGACGCGCTGGCCCGACTGATCGCGGCGCAATTTCCGGGCACCTTCGGCCAGCAAGCCCTTGTCGAAGGCAAGCCGGGCGCGGGCGGCACCATCGGCGCGAACTTCGTCGCCAAGGCCGAGCCCGACGGCTACACCCTCTTCCTGATGGCCTCGGGCCACTCGGCCGCACCGGGCATGTACAAGACGCTGCCCTTCGACGCGGTGAACGACTTCACGATGGTGTCGATGGTGGCGCGCAGTCCCTTCGCGATCATCGCGGGACCGGCATCGAGCGCCACCAGCATCCAGCAGCTGGTGGCCAACGCCCGGGCCCAGCCCGGCAAAATCGACTACGGCTCGGGCGGCACCGGCAGCGGCATGCACCTGGCGGCCGTGCTGTTCCAAGCGCGCAGCGGCGTGCAGTTCACGCACGTCCCCTACAAGGGCGGCGGCGCGCCTGCGCTGGCCGTCATGAGCGGCGAGGTGCCGATCATCTTCACGTCGCTCGCGGGCATGTCCAGCCACATCGAGAGCGGCAAGGTCAAGCCGCTGGCCGTGACCTCGCGCCAGCGCTTCGCGGCCTACCCGGACATCCCCACCGTGGCTGAGACCGTGCTGCCCGATTTCGATGTCAGCGCCTGGTATGCGCTGGCCGGACCGAAGAACCTGCCTGCGCCCATCGTCGCGCGCCTCAACGAGATGGTGCAGGCGACCTTGCGCAATCCCGACATCGTCCAGAAGCTCAAGCTGCAAGCCGCCGACCCGTGGCCGACGAGCGCGAGCGAGGCGCAAGCCTTTCTGGCGACCGACGTTGCTCGCTGGACCAAGGTTGTGCGCGACGAGAACATCGCGCCGCCGAACTAGCGGCGGGCTCGAGCGCGGTCAACGCGCTAGAACGTGTGCCGCAGCCCCATCATCAAGCCGCTTTGGGTGGCGCCGGCGGTGGGCGCGGCGCCGGACGCCGAGCCACCGCTCACCGACAGCGCGAGCGTGCCGTCATTGGAGATGCGCCCCAGGTTGGCATACACCGCCGTGCGTTTGCTCAGCGAGTAGGTGGCGCGGGCGGCCAGCATCAGCGCGTCGTTGGGGGTGTCTCGCGTCAGCATCGCCGACATCTCGCGGCAGGCCGTCGAATCGGTCGCGCTTTCACCGGCGCAACTGGCCGGCGCGGCGAGGTCGCGCCCGGCGCTGTAGCCGGCGCCGACGGTCAGGCCGCCATAGGTACCTCTGAAGGCCATGCTGTTGTCGGCGCGGGGGCCTGCCAGGTAGGAGTCGAGCGAACCCAGGCCGTAGACATTGGGGCCCATCGTGTCGGCATCGAACACGGCCCAGTAGAGCATCGTGTACTGGCGGCCCAGCGTGAAGGCACCCCAGGGGCCGGACAGCCCCACCAGCGCGGTGCGGCCGAAGGCGCGGCCGCCCTGGCCGAGCGAGCCGCTGTCGATCGCCAGGCCCTGCTCCAGCGCGAACAGCGCCTTCAGGCCGCCGCCCAGATCCTCGGTGCCGCGGAAGCCCAGCCGTGACGGCAACGACCCGGTCAGGTTCGGCATCCGCGTCAGGCTGCTGCGGTCGGCGCCGACGTGGTTGATGTATTCGACCCCGGCGTCGAGCAGGCCGTAGATCGTCACCGTCTGGCCCTGCGCCGGCGGGGCGAGAAGACAGGCGGCGGCAGCCGCAACAGCCAGAACTGTTCTCATCGGGTCCTTCGGTTCTTCACTGCGGTGGGGAAACGCGGGCCGGGCCGGGTGCCAGCAAGGGAATGCTTTGCGCGGGCCGGCCGGCCGGAATGGAAGCGAGGAACGCGTGAATGTCGGCGAGTTGCTCGTCGGGCAGGATGCGGGTGCTGTAAGGCGGCATCACCCCGCTCGGCGCGCGCAGGATCAGGGCCATTGCGCTCAACGGCAGCGGTGACGGAGCGAGCCTGGGGCCGGTCATCAGCCCACCTTGCCCCACATGCCCGTGGCATTCGTAGCAGCCTTGTCTGGCATAGGAGGCCCGCCCACGCTCGATGTCCGCATCGGCCGCGAAGGCCGGCGACACCACCAGCGCCGCGATGCCGGAGAAGACGCGCCGAATCACTGAAGCGTTCATGGCTGCGCTCACCGAGGTTGCGTCAGAACGTCCAGCAACGCCGGCTCGCCGCGTTTGACCACCGCCCATGCACGAAGCAAAGCCGGGCCCAGATTCTCGGGGCGTGAAATCGGCCCCTCGGCCCACACGCCCATGCTTTGCGCCAGCCGCGCATAGTCGATGTCGGGGGCGGTGAGCAGGCTGCCGACGGTGCCGTTTTCCGGGTGCCGGTCACGCCGGTTCGCCATCCGCTGGATGTGCATGACTTCCTGGTGGTAGGCCCGGTTGTTGTGCATCACCATCAGCAGCGGGATCTTGTGGTGGGCGGCGGTCCACAACGCGCTCGGCGCGGTCATCAAATCACCGTCGTTCTGAATGCACACCGCCATTCGGCCGGCCTTGTGGTGGGCCAATGCGGCACCCACCGCAGCCGGTGCGCCGTAGCCGACGCCATAACCGCCCTCGCCGCCGATGAATTGATAGGGTTCGCTGAAATCCCACAGCCGCTGCGGCCAGCGGCTGACCGAAAAGGTCGACGACACCAATGCCCATTTGTCGCCTCTGATGACATTCCAAAGCTCCTGCGACAAACGGGCGGTGCTGATCGGGCTGGAATCCCAGGCGATGGCCGCCGCATTGCGGTCGGCGGTGCGCAGCGTCTCGGAGGACTGCTTCAGTTTTTCGCTGCGGCCGGCCGCGGCCGTTTTCTGGGCCGGCGTCATCGTCGCTTCGAGCTGGCGCAGCAGCAGCGGCAAAGTAGCCTCGGCGTCGGCCGCGATCGGCAGGTCGGCGGCGGCATAGCGCTGCGCATCCTGCATGTTCGACTTGCCGTAGAGATAAGCCGTGGTGATGCTGATCGTTTTCGCATCCGGCTTCGCGACGCGCTCCCACGGCCGCCCGATCAGGTCTTTGACGGCGCCGGTGATCCCCCACAGGTCGGTGGCTTCGAGGGCCAGGATCACGTCGGCCTCGGCGATCAGCGCGCGCTGCCGGCCCGACAGATTCAAATAATGGTTGCTCGGGAAATTCATTCGCGACAGCAGGTCGATGACCGGCGCATTGAGCATTTCCGCCAGCTTGATGAGCTGGCGCATGCCCTCGCTGGTGCGGATCGCGCGGTCGGCGACGATGACCGGCGAGCGCGCCTGCGCGAGCCAGGCGCAAGCCGTCGCCAGCGTTGCGGCGTCGGCCGCCGGCGGAGCCACCGCGCGCAGCGCCGGCACGGCGATCTGCTCGCAGCCCTCGATCGGGCTTTCCTGCAGTTCGGCGTCGGCGACGATCAGCACCGGCGCGCACGGCAGCGTCGTCGACACCGAATAGGCATGCATGAAGGATTCGGCGTAATGCTGCAGCGACACCGGCGCGTCGTCCCATTTGGTGAAGTCGCGGACCAGGGTTCCGACATCCAGCGTCGTGTGGTACCACTCGATGCCGTGGCGGCGCTTGTTGGAGTCCGCGATGTTGCCGGCGATCACCATCATCGGCACCCGGTCGGACCAGGCGTTGTAGATCGCCATCGACGCGTGCTGCAGGCCGACGTTGTTGTGCACCATGCATGCCATCGGCTTGCCGGCGACCTTGGCGTAACCATGGGCGATCGCCGCCGAGACTTCTTCGTGCAGGCAGACGATCAATTCCGGCTTTTCATTCTTGCCATAGGTCACGATCGATTCGTGCAGGCCGCGGAAGGTGGAGCCCGGCATCGCGGCGACGTAATCGATGCCGACCTGGCGAAACAGATCGACCATGAAATCCGAACCCGGATTGCCGATGAATCGGGGCTCGGTGGAAGGCGGCTGCAGCAGCGACGGCATTTGCGTCTCGGCCGCAATCAGTGCGCAATGCGGCGGGCCGATTCCAGGCCCTGCCCTGGCCGTTTCTGCGGCGAGCGATGGAGCCGCCAATGAGGCTGCCGCACCGCTGGCCAGCGCGTCCTTCAGGAAGTTGCGGCGGCTGTGGCCAGACGGCTTCTTCATTCTTCGTCTCCTGAACAGGCTCGCCGCAACGTCAATTGCCGTTGCGTTATTCATTCACGCCTGATTCTAGGGACGAGGGGGCGCCGGATCGGCTCTATTCCGAGATCTCAACAACATATCAAAACGCCCGGCCAGCGTTTGCTGGCAGCCGGGTTCGCTCCTGTCCCCAGTCGACCGTCCATTGGAAGTCAACCCCTTGACGGTCGGGACGCACGGGCATAACCTTCCTTTAATCAGAACGATGTTCTGTTGATCGGAATACTCCCCCGACTTGACGGCGAGGTGAACGGATGATCGGGCTGACCCAGTCGCTGGCGGCGCAGTGCTGCGCCGACTGGCGGAAGCACTTCGACGAGGCGCAGCAAGCGCAGTTGACCGCCATCGTCCGCACCGCCTTCATCGACACGGCGGCCTGCATTCTCGCGGGGCGTTCGGAAGCGGTGACCCAGATTGCGGCGCGCTTTGCGCGTGACCGTTACGGCGCAGGTTCAGGGACAGGTACGGGCACAGGCGCCGGCAGCGCCACGCTGCTGTTCGGCACCGAACAGGCCCCGAGCCCGGCCGCGACGTTCGTCAACGCGGTGGCAGGCCATGCGCTCGACTTCGACGATGTCGGGCTCACGGGTCATCCGAGCGTCGTGCTGGTGCCAGCGCTCTGGGCCGAGCACGAACGCACGGGTGTCGGTGGATTCGATCTGGTGCAGGCCTACGCGAAGGGCTACGCAGCCTGGGGGGAACTGCAGCGCCGGCAGAAGAACTCGCTGCACGCGCGTGGCTGGCACCCCAGCGCGGTCTTCGGCGTTGTGGCTGCGGCAACGGCGGTGTGCGCGCTGCGCTCGGTGCCGGAACAGACCTTCGCGCACGCGCTCGGCATCGCCGCGAGTTGTGCTGCCGGCGTCGTCGCCAATTTCGGATCGATGACGAAGCCGATCCAGATCGGCCGGGCCGCAGAAGCGGGCATCGCCGCAGCCGACCTGGCGCAGGCCGGCATCGACGCCTCGCCGGATGCGCTCGACGGCCCGGCCGGCCTGCTGGCCGCGCTTGCCGGCTCCGCCAACGTGGACCTGAGCCCGGGTTGCGCGGACGATCTTCCGTACACGCTGCTGCGCCAGCGGCCCGGCACCAAGAAGTACCCCGTCTGCTACGCGACCCACCGGGTCGTCGATGCCGTGATCGACCTCGTGCTCGCGCACGGTATCGCTTCGGCGGACGTGGAGCGCATCGATGCGGTCGTCAGCGAAACCGTCGCCGGCGTCCTGCGGCACCACCAGCCCGCGAGTCTGAGCGAGGCACGCTTCAGCCTCGAGTTCACGGTGGCGGCGGCGCTGCACCATGGCCGGCTGGGCATGGCGCAGGTGTCC
>Ga0307513_10004127_pt1 | contig 19469 bp, 20 predicted proteins | sample 15_EM_MG_FD_202174 | JGI IMG/M metagenome (GOLD analysis project Ga0307513, IMG submission 202174) | Populus trichocarpa ectomycorrhiza microbial communities from riparian zone in the Pacific Northwest, United States - 15_EM | ecosystem: Host-associated > Plants > Roots > Unclassified | place...
GAGAGAAGGACAAAAGACCTGTCACATCATTGTTTGGGTCAACGATGATGGTAGGTGGTTTGTCACGTGCTTTCCGCTTGTTCAAAGTCCCTATTCTAATCTACGCTGCGCTAAGACGAGAATGTCACCTACGACATCGCACCTCGCTCAACATGAACAGTCCAATATTTTGGGCTGGTGATTGAGTTTACTTAAGTCATGTATGCCGGTATATTATCCGATATTTTATCTACTATATTCTTTTTTCGGATCTGACATAAATAATGTGCGTGAGCATTACTAAATTCGAAGCCAGAGTGCTGGGAGCCATCAAACTGTCTCCGAGGTCCTACCGATATATTTCTTCACATCAAAAGAGCCGGCATATGATTATCTGCGACATGTTTGTCAAAGCCATTGGCAAAAGTTGTCAGTCAGATATCAATATCCACAAAGAATCACCTTTGCATCCCACCATGGATCTTCTCGCCTCCATGTTTACTGCTCTTCGGCCACTGTCTTCGTTGTCTATCAATCAGTCCCTATTGGCTTTAGTTACTGCGTATCTCTTCACCAAAGTTTTATTGTCGATCAACGCGAAAGGTCCTCTGCCGCCTGGTCCGCGTGGTCTCCCTGTTCTGGGAAATATCTTTCAGATCCCCAAGTTCCAATGGTTGAAGTACACGGAGTGGCAGGAGGTGTTTGGTAATCTCTTTTCACTCTCAGTGAGTTTCGCTGCTGAGGAGTGTCAGGTCCCATCTTCTCACTAAACTTTGCCGGGAGCCGGGTCATCGTTCTTAATACCCATGAAGTTGCAACCGATTTGATGGGCTAGTAGTTCCTCTATTTCTCATAGAGAAAGTTATCATCTTGGATTATATGTATAGATCGGCGCTCCAACATCTATAGCTCTCGTCCGCGACTCATCATGGGTAGTGAGATCCTCACGGGAGGTGTAGTCATCGGCTTCATTGCCTATGGTGAACTGTACGCCATCATCCTCTTTCTTGTGACTGTCAAGGTATCTTACTTCTCCAAGCTGGAAAAAACTTCGCAAAGCAGGACGCGAAGGCTTGAATATGCGAGCGGCTGATAAGTACAAGCCTTTGCAAGAGGTAGAAGCCGCCGCCGTGGTGGTTGATATCATAAAGGAGCCAAATCATTGGAACGATCACTTAAAACGGTAAGCCTATTATTCCGCTCTGCCTCTAATTGGGCTCATTGATTCTCCAAGTACTACTGCATCAGCTACGCTCTCTGCAGTGTATGGATGGCCCGCAATTGAGTCGAAGGATGACCCTCTCGTAAGTCGGATCAACGACATTATGCGTCGTGTCATGCAAGCTGTTCTTCCCGGTGCTTACCTGGTCGAAATCTTCCCCGTGATGAAACACCTGCCCACGTGGATGGCACCCTGGAAGAGATGGGGACTAGAATGGTACAAGAAGGATACTGAGATGTTCCAAGGATTTTATGACGGGGTTGCCAAAACCATGGTGAGCTCTAAAATCAGAACCAGAATACGGGAATGCTCACGAGGGCCCTCAGCGCGAAGGAGATTACAAACCCTCCTTCACATCTTCACTCATTGAACGTCAGGAAGCACATCGACTGTCGAACCATGAGGCCGCTTGGCTTGCTGGATCCATGTTGTATGACTATTTTTTTTATCATGTCATCCAGAGGCACTCAATATAATCGCCCTTCAGTGGGGCTGGTGCAGACACAGTGCGTGCAGAGCGCTCTTCCAGTTGTCCAAAATTTGACATGCTTTCTGGTGTAGACCTCTGCCGCCCTCTCAGTGTTCATACTTGCTATGGTCTTGTACCCCGATGTAATGCGCAAAGCACAACATGAAATCGATACTGTTGTCGGAAGTGGCCGCCTCCCTACGTTTGCCGACACTCCTAATCTTCCTTATGTGCGGGCTATCGTAATGGAGGTTCTGAGATGGCGACCTGTTACACCATTAGGTTAGTTGTTGGTCGTTTAGTTGAGGTGAAAAGGCTCACCATTTCATCATTACAGGGGTTCCTAGACGCACAACAGAGGTATTTTCTCAACTTTGTTCCTATTATTCTTTCTCAATATTGCCTCCTAGGACGATTGGTACAAAGGTTACTTTATCCCCAAGGGTGCTATTGTTATTGCCAACATATGGTCAGTCTACAATCCTTTCCCTCATATTTCGTATCATTCTAAGAGTACGCATCTCAGGGCGATGAACAGGTAGGGCTTGAGCCTCAGGAAGGATAGGTCGTTACCAAAGGTTCTTACGTTTTATTCACTGTTTAGGGATCCCAATGTCTATCCCGATTACGACGAATTCCGTCCCGAGCGATTCCTCGACGAGGAGGGAAATCATGTCACCCCTCAAAATACCCATGGACAAGGACACGTAACATTTGGTAAGCATGCATATAGATATTATTTACTCAAAATTATCAACGTTCGCCAAGGTTTTGGACGCCGTGTCTGCCTGGGAATGAACGTCGCGAACAATGCCTTGTTCATCACCATGGCATCAATACTGTGGGCTGCTAACATTGAACCCGCGCGCGGCACTGACGGGAAACCTATTTTGCCTTCGAAGACAGATTTCGTAGACGAAGCCATTGTTGTGTAAGTACCGTGTCCCCTTTGTCAGAATTGGAAGCAAAAGGGCTTATCACTTTTGTAGGCGTCCAGTTCCTTTCAAGTGTCATATTTCACCTCGGTCGTCCGATATTACGAGCATTCTCCAAATTGCAAAGCAGAAATTATCGTAGTTTTCCAACCAATTTCTGGTCTCTCAAGTTTTAGATAGAATTTGCTCGCTGTTTTCTTTGAAGTTGTCTTGAGATCTATCAAGTTTTGGGTGTCCAGTTCCTTTCAGGTGTCATATTTCACCCCGGTCGCCCGATATTACGAGCGTCCTCCAGATTGCAAAACAGAACTTATCGTAGTTTTCCGCCAATCTCTGGTCTTTCAAGTTTTAGATAGAATTTTCTCGCTGTTTTCTTTGAAAATTTATCGAGGGTAGTTGCAATGTTGTTGTGGGGACCCCTTCCAAGCTGCGTTAAATGTCACCAACCTACTCTAATTCCTCATCATCAGCCACTATGCAGGGTCCCTTCGTCTTAAATAGCGTACGCTCCATTACTCACACCAGGCCTATCTATCGACCACGACCACCCCCAATCAACTAAAGATATTGGTTACTTCCTCACACCGAGCTATTTGGGACACGAGACCCGTCTTCAGGCTGTGCTTTCGTTACGACCATTAGACTCAGGTAATCCTTTTGCCATGCCCGGTGCCTTTTACCGCCAAATATCTAATTCCGTTGGGATCCACAAGATTGAACAGGCCATGGAAATCCTTCACGCTTTAATGTGCAAGAGCACATTTGAATTAACTTGGTTGTCGAGACTTGAGAAATTCTTCGCCTACGTCAATTTAAATTTCATCATGCCGAATTTGCGATCCTGTGTGTGTCCGAGGAAATTTGATGAGTCTTGAAACTCTGAGATGCCTGCTCAGTTGTCTGATTTCACATGGTGACATGTCTTGATGTTTGATGGAGAAACGGATGTGCGGACCTTCGCAAGGAAATTCTATCAAACCTTGGTCAAAAATTGTTGCGGAGCAGTCGAGAAATGAAAAAGGCAGAAACAAGAGGGAAGTTTCGAACGAACGAGAGGGCTGTACGACTGATGGCGCAGTATCAAACAAGAGGCAAGAGGGGGGTACAACCGAGGGGGCGGTATTGATGAAGAACGAGACAGCGGAATCACAAGAGTGAGAGGACGGAATCACCAACGAACGAGGGGACGGTATCAACGATGATTCAGAACTAGACGGCAGTACAAGCGGTATTGATATGAAGGTTATCGTGAGGCCAGAACACCTGGTTGAAGGAAGATTCTTATATGTCTAGCCCACCCTGGGAGCGAGCGTACGAGCTGACTAGCGGGAACCTATCTGCTTCAGCAAGTCAACAAGAAGGCTGGAAAACCAAAACGTGGGCTCGCCCTCTGTTCGTTGGAGGACGCGGCAACCAGTTAAAGACCTAGAATGATGGAAATGAGTAACAATTAATACAACATGTATTCTATGGGCGTACTAGAGCTCTATCATTCATAAGCCGTTTCTTGGATAAATCACGCCAGAACATCCCAGTTTCATTGGCGGAGTCGAGGTCGCCACAGTGACGGCCAATACAGGGTCCTCCAGGGCACCTAGATTTGGAAGGTTATTCAACGCTGTAGTAAAGGTTGCAGGTTCTCCGAGTCCACCCAGTACATCAAGGGTAGTATCGATCACGGTCTTGGCGAATCTGTTCAGTCACATCCACCACCGCATCGTGTCTCTTGTCATGTAAACGACCACATTTCGGGTGTCGAATATATTCAGTGGGGCCAATCGTTCAACTCCTCTGTCAGTGGCACGAGCCCACGTACGCTGATGAGAACCGTCGGGGGAAAAATTGATCAGGTATTGAATCTCGTCAAAATTTTGTCCCGACGCCCGGTTGTCACCTTCTGACGTTTGAAATATCTCCTCTGAGCCTATAACACTATCTTTGTCATTGGCGCCGGCGGTTATAGCATACCTCGTTGCCGAGATGAGGGGTTCCTCAAACCAAAGCAGCATCCAGCTGTTGATTAGAACGAGGATCAAGACATGAAGAGAGGAAGGTTTGGGTTCTGCATAAGAGTCCGGTGTTGCAAATAAGGAGGTGCAAATATGATATCTTCACGAAACTCGATGTGCACCAATCGCAACTATTTGCCATAGAACCATTGACAGCGGTGATACAAAGGGCCATCACGCCTTATGATCCGACTTCCCCAGTGCTGAATCTTCAAATGTATGTAAGCCGCATTTCATAAACCTTGAGCGCCCAGGGTAATGAATCGGCCATCCTGGAGATGAGGCCTGAGAACAGATCGATAGTTATCTATGGCTTCACATGGCGCAGCTCATGCACTTACGGACATCTTCTCTCATGATCGTCGTTTCCCCCGCTGTATAGACAAGGAGGCCATGCAGTTAGATCACTAAGGGCCTTCCTAAAGTCCAAAAACCACCCACTATCTCGTAACAAATACGCACAGAGACACACATCACAGAAGACGTAATGGTGATGAGATCAATCTAATGGGTGAGAGGACATCGTTGAAGGCAGCTACTGCATTGTAATTTGATGGGTTATGATCTGGGTTTTTGTGAAATCTGAGAGACACTCCAGTCCGCAGCTGTATACTGCGGAAACTGACCAAGAAATATCGCGAGGGTAGCACACACTTCAACTGAGGGTGCCGGCCAACCTTGCGAACGGGAACTTCGAGAAGTGAACTTTACATTTCCATTCAAGGACGTACATATTTACGTAGGAGCCACCTTTGTCAACGGAATCTGTTGAGAATATGTTGATAAAATGATTGTGGGCCCTGAAGACATATCAGTGGAACTATCTCCATTCCGAAGTCTAAACATTGGACCAGTCAAATACCACTACTCGTAACGCACTAATTGTCCCCCATCCCCACCTATCCTTTGTGGCCTTTTCCTTACTTTGTCCCAATGACTGACTGGAAAAACCCCGAGGAGATTCAAAAGGACACTGAGGCCTTCGTGAAATTTATCCATTCGATCGCGGGTATTTATATGTGAAAATTTCCCAGTTTGCTTCTCTTCATCTTGTTGACTTATCCTCAGGTACGATTGGTTCATATCCCTCGACTTTGAATGGGATTTCATCTCCAGGAAGAGGAGGTTCCGTTGGCCTATGGTCAGCACTGTCGATGTCCTCAATTGAATGCAATAACATCAGAATACAGATATTTTATTTTTTGAACCGTTATTTCCTGCTCCTATCGCTCATTGGAATGTAGGAGAATATACTTTTCAATGTAAAATTTTATTGATAAATCATGGCAGTATTATTTCATTCGACAAAATTGAGTATGCCTGCACAATTCTAATTCCTCTCATGTTTCTCATCGCTCCTTGAACTTGAAGAGGGCTCAACTGTCAAGCATTGTACACTTTCTTTCAGGTATCTCCCATCAGGCTGGCCTTTGAATGCATGGCTGATGAAAATCCAAATTAGCTAGTAGGAAACGCAGCCATTGGTTTGGCGAGCGTCAATTTGTCGATCCGAACGTGAGTCGTAGACCCGAGACTGTCCCTGTATAATCTGACACCTGTTATTTTAGCATGGCAATCTGGGCGCAAAACCGCTACATCATTGGCGGCCTCGTGCTTCTTATTCTCGGACATTGGTCCATAGTCTTGCAAGGTGCGCCTTTTCCTTGCAAACTGGACTTTCACTCTGACGGACTGATTGCGCTCTTCATAGGAGTTCAAGTGACAACAATTTTTGTTCCTGGAGTAGGATGTCAGATAGTGCAGAGCCACAGCAAAATTTTACCTGCGATCTACATTTACTCGATGTGCTTCGACTTCACCGTTCTTTTACTGAACACATACAAGCTCATTGGGATAACATCTTCCCCCTCCCGCGATTTGATGGGTCGAGGGCGCCTCACTCATATGATTTTTACCGATGGCCTCATTTTCTTTATACTTGCGTGCGTGTATATTTCACTGGAGTATTACGGATGAAAGGAGGTGTCACTCATCTCAGCATTCCAGTTTCTTGTCCAATTTTGTTGCGACAGTATTTCTGTTGTTGAATCTTAATCAAGTTATGGGTGTCATATTCAATGTCCCTGCCGCCATAATCTCGACTGTGAGTACTTCCCTCTACGACTATGTTCCATTAACGAGGCCGTCAACATGTCAGATTGTAGCATGTCGTGCAGTACGACGGCTGACCAACTTCACGTACAACGGACCGGAGATATAGTGGGTCCTTTACCAGTGAATAACGCTCGTTCCCATAGATCTGTTAGTGTTCATGCAAGCTCGTCTAATAATCGGCCCACCACCAAGGGGGATGAGAGAGCCACGTCATTGAATTTCAAAAGCACGCCGCGCTCAGAAGTTCATGTCCGAGTCAGTTTTCGAGCATCTTTGTTTTCCCTTTGACGTCTGAACATTCTAACCTCAATTATAGATGGAGACCTTCACGCATGCGGAAGACAACCAGAATAAAATTTTACCCAAGGTGAAAGAAGCTAGCGAGACCGATGTGGAGATGAACGTCTACAGCAAGGGGTCACTCTGACATTCCTTTCACTTGTCACTCGATCTTGCGACACATAGATTCTGCGTATATATCTTGAAAAACCGACACGGAATTCGAGGCTGCGGCCCTCGCCACAGCTCGTTCTGTGCAAAGGGGCTTGATAAATAAATTCCGCTACATAGGTAGCAATTCTTTTACGTGTACCTGTATTAGTATACTCTGTACAATCTAGATGAGCCGGCGAAAGCAAGCATCCCGGGGAAAAGCTTATTTTCGTTCCCCTGCGGACTTGGACCCCCGAAAACCCCGTTAATTGACTGATTATGACAATTGTGAATTACAGTCCAGGCGGAGATAGCCAGAGGGCGTTCGAACCCATCCACAGAGATCCATCAAAAATGGCACGGATGTTGGCATGATTTCCCTCTACGCACCATCCTCGTCCCACAGAATCTTCGACCAACCGGGCATTATTAGATCCGTAATGTGTAACCCAGATCTTTTCACCATGAGCTACCATGAACCGAGGAAACAATTCCAATGGCACGAGATCGTGGACGGAAAGGGGATGAAGTGTAGTTCAAGGCGGTAGACGGAAGCAACCGCGAGGTCAAGCAACAATTCCAGTGAGACGTACTGGGACGCGAGCGTGGGGGATGACGGAAGTGTCATGGTGGGGAAAGAGTGGCCGATAGGGAATGTAAGGGTCGGTGGTGGTGTTGTTGGTACTGGGAACAGAGGATCCGGACGAATTTATTCGCGCCATCCTCGGATTCGCAATAACTCGGCATAGTATTATCCGTGTCGAAGTAGAGCCGTAACTCAGCATCATCCAACCACCAAGGTCGTCTTCAGGACCCTGGAAGAACTTGGTGTTGATATAGAGTGAGAAGCAAGGGTCGATATTACAGGTGCATGCGTCAAGCGTTGCCGGTTCGCACCCATGCGCATTAATTGGAGCTTTCGAATCATCCAAGGAAACAGAAGTATTGAGTTAGGATAACTTGAATGACGTTCAACAATCACTGATTTGAAAGGGGGAGAAGGTTTTCGACTCGGAGAAGGGCGGGGAATGGAACAAGAAAAAGTTCAGAATGCGTTGGGAAAGGATTAAGCAAAGAACAATACAAAAAAGGATGATCTATGGCCAGGGAACAACGAGCAAAAAAATGAATCACCGAGAGTGAGAGCACATACTTGTTTCGAATATGGACACCGCCCTACTTGATCATTCGCAACCTGGCTGGTAATTCCACCCCCACTGACATCCGTCGTCATTGAGGTCCCAGAGAAGCACCTATGATGAAAGTGAAACCATTTATTATCACTGGTGTTATGGTGGGTACAGAGTGGAAGAATGAAGAATGAAAAATAAAGTGAGGCCGATTGCGTTGAGGATATGGAGTACAGGTGAACGAAAAGCGCATCGATGACGCTGCGATCCCAAGCAAAAATGGGGACGGCCGATGTTTGGAAGAGATAGTACGAGGCCATTAAAGATACCAGAAGATGATACGCAATGACAAAGATTTGACTCACTAGCGGTTCTGTACATTATCCTTGGAAGCATGATACCGCTGGATAGCATCACCCGTGTCCAAGTAGAACCGCACTAAGCACCGAGTCGATATAGGGACACTGGAAGAGGTTGACGAATATTGGGATCGGAGACGGCCGCGATCGTACTGTTGGTATAGGGGACATAGATGTTGACGCAGAAGACAGTATCGGTTTTGCACTACTAGCAGATGCGCATACATTTGGAACGTGAATCACATCGCTTGAGAAAATAGAGGGATTAGGTTAGCATAATGCCGTTTCGTTTGAATGAATTCAAGGAATAGAAGGAAGGAAGGGGTAAAGTGTTCTAGAAAAACGGGGAAGAGAATAAAGGTACGGAAACAGACGTGAATGAGGGATAAACGCATCTTTCAAAACACAATGCACGAATGAGAACAAAAGCACTGAAGATTTGCGTCAGAAATCGAGGACGTAAAGCGTAGGTGGGGCCAGAGGGTAGTGGCAGTAGCTCGTTTCCAGTGCAACGGGCATTTTATATTTCATATATGCCCACATGGCTTCTGATATGGGATTGGTTTCCCCTGCGTTATATTTCGTTGGATAATAATCAATAGATAGCTTTTCATATTTGCGGAGGCTTCATGGCAATGAGCTGCTTTCGGCAGTTTGAATGGGACTCTGTGGCACCCATCTTTGTCACATCCCAGTCGGACACACCACCCTTGGAAAAATGGGAAATTTGGGACAAGATGCGCCAGAAAGGCGGGTCGAAAGACGAAGGATTAAAGGAAAGAACGAACAAATATCTATCATAGAACAGGCGGTCCATCCTCAGTGGTATTTAGATATGTATCCACGTATGTCCAGAAGCCACTCGTTCTTTTGATTGGCCTCTGAGGTTACAATTATCGAGACTTTCAAGGAGCGACAAGTCCAACCAAGTGTAATATTTCAGGATAAATGGTACCGGCTTATTCCCATAAAATAGAACAACACCAGTAAGCGCTTGAACTTAATGCCATGCTGAGTTTTTCCAACGAAGGGAAAAGTCGTACGATTGTGTTTTCTAATGTACGAGGAGGGTACAACTCGAGCATGGTGCATTGGCCCCGATATAGGACATGCATTATCATCGCCATCCCTGGAGATGCTTGCATCACTTGAACTGCTCCAATCCCTTTTTCTGAGTCCTGAGGGATACCTTCCCTCCTCCCCTACGACATAATCCATCCATGTATTGTCGAGTCCCTCGTTGGATGGGGTCGTATGCTGCCCGTTTCGCATTACACAATTAAGATCAGATCAAAAACATACGACCAGAAATGCAGACTGAGTTCAAGCCCACGACGCGGTCTGAAGCTTTCAGGAAGGCGGCCCCTTACAGAGCTTCGGAATCCTGACAACGAAGAATAACGCTGCTCACCTACCGATATCATGAGTTTCGAGTGATAAGACCCCAGCGTGGCGACCTCATCTGCTTTTTCATGCAGTTCTCCCGAACTGGAGAAGTACAATGAACCCAGCCGTTGAAACGAAAACCATCCATGAAGAGGGTGGCTGAATGCAACGATTGGGAGGGGGACGCAACCCAGCCATAGGATGAACTGAATTCTGCAGCGAAAGAGGGAAAGCAGGCTTTCAAGACCACGATAAGGAAACAGGGAGAAGCGCATTGATATCACCATCGCCATCCCTTTTAGTACCTTCGCAAGCCGGAATGCGTCTGCGTGCTGGCTCGTTTGCCTGGTCATACGGATCCCACTTCATAGTGCACAGTCTGTAGAATTGTCAAATATGCGACCAGTTATGCAGACTGAGTTCCAGCCCACCGACGCGTTTCAGGGCTTCGGTTCGAGAGGCGTCTACATCCTCGGAATACCGACAACAAGGAAAGGGCAGTGCCCATGAGTAGTCGGTTTTTCCTTCTTCATTGACACCAGTCTCGAGCGATAAGATTCTAGCGTGGCGATCAACAAACCCAGGCCCACCGATTCCGCAGTATACGAGAACCAAACAACCGTTGACGCGAAGGCCATCTGTGAAGAGACTAGGCCGAATACAATGATTGGGAAAAGGCCGCGCGGCATATAGATGCGAAATCGGAAAAGCAAGTTTATGTGATGCCACGACAAAGAAAAAAAAAAGAGGGGATCATTGGGAAAGGGTTTGAAATCGTACTTATCCGTGAAATTTTGTTTGTCTGCCGAGTCTGAGGAAAAGAGATTCCTTGATTGTCAATGTCGGTGCGGCGTTCCTGTTTATGGTGCCATAGACCATGTTGGTTGGATTTCCTTTAAACTACGAGAGTAAGGAACTGAGTTCGTCGTCGAGAGTAGAAAGTAGTTGAGAGTCAACGCGAACGGCTTATCGATCAGTGACCAGAACCAAGCGTGACCCCAAGTAATGATTTCCCACGATTCTTTTTCTTTCCATCAACATTGCCCGACACTGCCCCGGGCGATGACAACGCGTACATGTCCCCGCATCCTATACAATCTCGGCTCAATATCGGTTCATTTCCACTTAACGTGAAACTGGGGCAAGGTCTTGCTGTCCACGACATCGATCGGCGCCCACCGCCATCAACAGCCTCGCTGGTGAGATATTCATATTTTCGCCCTTTATATCCGAGATCTAAGTTCAAGACAGGTGCCTCATGGAATTGGATGAGGTGAAAGATGTTGGGCGCGGTAGAATGGACAATCGGCTTCGTTTATCGGACTGGTCAACATACACATCCCTCTCCCCGCGACACGGACGAAGGCCTGCCCACCCATGGTCCTTGTCAAACTCTTCATTAGTGGGGACTCTACACTCATTTTCCGTTATCTCAGCTTGAACCCCGAACTGGAACGTTTCTTATCCCCTCAACTCCCGCTAAATTCACCGCGGTGCTCGGGGACCCACTCCTGCACAACACGAATACACGGAAGCGATCACATCACTGTCCAGTGTGGCGGGAATACAACGACCACGTGCTCCACCCTAGGCACAACGATCGTCGTGAGCTTTGGGTTCATAGCGAGATGTTGCCTCTAATCCCGCAATTCGATGGCCGACATGTATCCCGGCGGTGGGAGGTGCGCAATGATTAGTTACAGGGTTATGTCGTACTCGAGAACGCCCTCGATGATGTATATGAGAGTGGTGGTGGTCGTAGCGGGTATTCCACCCAACGCCCAGGGTCTGGTGCGTCTGTTGCTGTTCAAGATGGTGTCGTCCATCTTCTGACTTCATTGGCTATGATAGGTGGCGGTATACAAGCTTGAATCGAGTGCAATGTATCCTTGGTTATTGAGGGCCCCCCATCGATGTATGGTATCCAACGATAGGCTGATCATACAAGACGGTGGCCATCTTCGTTGGTGACCTTGTGATGTTCTTGTGCAGTGGATCTTCGGGCAAAACCTCCCCAGTGAGTTCTCATGATCTCGGTGTTGAAAGATTATTATCATCTTACCTGTAGATTGACTCGATATTCAATCGGAATTTGAAAGGAACATGGGAGGTGTTGGGATGTAAAGGAGGGTTGTCGGGATGAATTTACATCCGTTGTCCTTTCCCTGCAGTGGTTCGCTTCTTTCCCTTCGAAATTCTCACAAGAGCGTGCTCGTGGCGCCTCCGTCCAGGTCTTTGTTCAAATGGCTCAAAAACTAAGTGGTCCGTTGTGAACCTTTCTCTCGTAAACCCAACGTAATCCGTTGCCGCTCAGTCAATCGTAGCCCTAGGGCAATCCGAACCTATATCTGTGCGCCGTCGATTCCTTTCACTGTTTCAGTTCTCACGCGCTCGTACCCTAGAAGCCGTCAAGTCCCTGTCGAGAACATACATGGATCTGTCGACTGTCTACCCACATCAGACGAATCCATCCAAATCATGGGGTATATCTCCGAAAAGTTGCTCGCATAGCGGAAGTCGACCAGGAGACAGAGGATCTCAAAGCTCTTCGCCGCGGCGCCAAGCTGACCCTGGAGGTAGAAGACCATCGGCCTCTGCTAACGCCTGTACCCCACCTCCCTATAGATATTCTTCAAGAAATCTTCGCGTCTATAAGTTGCGCTACGAGCCCAAGTTAAAAAATAAAAAGGTGGATTGGGTCCAAATTGGGTCGTATTGTAAACTCTATGTGACAATTTAATTACATAAGTCATGTGGCTAATTTCCTGGTCTACTTATTGAATCAATTGATTATTGGTGACCTGCCATTGCGATACTTCCACAAACGACTCAACTCCGAGATAGGCTTCATAGTCCCACTTGCTGAAGAACCTGCCAGTGGAGACAAAGGGCTCTGAGTAGCGACGGACCTGGAACCCCCTGGAAAACCTGTCACCAACTTCGTATCAATCTTATAGGGATATTCTGCCCACCTAGAACCGTAATTTCATCTACCAGCATCTCCACGAAGTCATTAGTGTCTGCCACCCGGCCCGTGTCAGGGTCGAAGGGAAATATTGTATCCAGATAATGCTGGTTAAGCATATGTCCACTCCCAGGGCGCTCAAACAGCTGCCCGATGAAGTTATTAGTGAGGTGCGCGGTCGCAGGTATCTTTGAGAAGTTGAGGACTCCCAAACGGCTGACAAAGTCCTTTGAATTCGCGTAGTGCTCGATGTGGCTGATGAGGTGCTTCTCGAGACGGGTGGGGTTGTTGAAGTGGTCGGCGGCGGTGAAGGTATAGACCTCAAGCTTGTGGATGTATTCCTCGGAGAGGTTGCCGACAAGCTTGTCGATGATGAGGGAGCCCTGTATCCCGCCCTGGCTGTGCAGGATCAAGACCACTTTGTCGTATTGTGGGTCTTCGAGGGTGCGTTTGACGATGGCGTAGCCGTTTCGTGTGTCTTCGGTGTAGTATTGTAACTCGCGCTCGATGAGGCATTGGATAAGATCAAAGAGGTTCCCATAGCTGACGATGTGATGTGTCAAATAAACGCAGGGCAATGGAAGCACGGGCATACGTTGGATTGTGGACACCGAGGATCTCACGTCCGAATGTTTTAGCCAAGAGATTTATATTGCTTTGGAGCCAGTGGCGACTGATCGGAGAAACAATGAGACAATCGTATCATGGACAATATCAGTGCCGTACCCAACGCCAATACCGTTGATGAATATCCAGCGCTCCTTATCATGACTAAGAGACTTGCTGATATCGACGTTGGAGGTGATGCAACGGGCTTTGCCATTCAGCGTGAGCATGCATAGGGTCTTGTTTATCCAAACAAAGGCAAAGACGTAGGCGATGAAGAATGGAGTGAACAAGACAAAGGGAAGGGAGATCAGAAAGGAGAGCTTGAATATGGTGTACATGAAGTGGAGAAATATGTCCCTCAGATTCGCAGAAGAGGGGCATAGCTCGTCCAATTCGGCAGAGCGAAATGGGCGAAGAGGGAGGAAAAGGCCAGGAAGGAAGCGGAGGAGTCCAAAAACAAGCTTTATATCGTATAAAAGACTACCGCGTGGTGATGCATCGTAAGGCGCAGGAGAGCGTCGGTTGGTTTCGGCCATGATTTGGCTTGCAAATCAGTTTGCACAATGAATTTTCTCAACACCTGTTTGGCCCTGCTTGGCGCCACTGCGCACATTTGCGTTCCTCCCGCCGCGTACCCCCTGGTGCGACAGCTATTCTCAACGTGAAAAAACCTCACTGTTCGGCCATTCGAGTCGCATTGAGAGGCTTTTCTGCGGTCTGGCGCTCGTCATTTTTGAGTTTCCCAACCTTGCGTGATATCAGTGGGCATCCTAATCAACGCATCACGACCGGCTGGCTTACGTCGTCATGGGATTTCCCACATTGCCGTTGGGCTGGCCCCCCTCATCGTCATAGTACAAGGGCTCTGGTGGCTAGGGTCATTATTCAATGGAGGTTAGCGGGTTAGCCCGAGATTTTGAACTCCGCCCAAACATCAGATCAGCCGCCTGTAAGCCTCTCAATCATCCTTTTCAACCTTCATCGCTGCCCATCGTGTTGTGCCAGAGCCCTGAAAATACAAGAAAAAGGTGAGTAAAAGTCCCCAATTACATCTCTTCCACAACTCACCAATATTTATACAACGATTCTTATCCTTCGGCACTGCTCAAGATGCCAGCACATACATCGCCGACCACCACCACATTGCCTCTCCCCTCCAACGAGGGATGTAGGCGTTTTTTTTCATTGTCAAAGGAACTAGGCAGGTGTGGCGGTGGCAGAAGGGCACAAGGAACGGGATACCCGCTAGGTGAGTTCAGAACAAGCACCTCCTTATTGTCTGCCACTGATTACGTTCCTCCCTGCTGCCACCATCGTTGTTGACCCCATTGTACCTCGTCGTCATCACCAGTTCCACACCAATTCCCACGATGGGCCAAACGTGGGGAGATCGAGCACCCGTGGCGGGATCGAGCACCACCAGCAACCTAACGCCTCACTACATGCCCTGTTGACCAGGCCCAGCATTGTCAACTGCAAGGCCGCCTCGATGACGACGACCTGGCCAACCACTGCATCTTCGGGACACCAGGGTGCATGCTCTGCACCTCGGTTACTACTCACAAGACCTTCCTACCCTCGCAAGGTTGCACGGCGGTGTCAATAGACACTTGCACTGCACCTGCGAGGTTTATTGGTCATTTTGTTAGGTTACCCGCCCGCGGGTCTACATACCCCTGGGTTTTCCAAAACCCGCTACCCGCACCCGTCGAAACCCGTACCCCTGGGTGCGGGTAGGGGTACGGGTAGCGCCGGAAAACCCCAGGGTTATCGTCCATTTTCCATGCCCTTCGTGAATGGGAGGATACAGTGACGGATCGGCGCTGGTGCTGCCCTTTCAGCGTGCTGGAAGTGGTAAAGTGGGTGATGAGGGCCCGGAGAGGTGGTTGGATGGCAGAGGCAGAGGCGACGGCTGTACGCTCAGTGTATACGAAGATTGACATCCCCAAATCGGGTCGGGGCAATACAGCGACACATTGGTAAATACAACATATTGGGTAAATGAACGACACATTGGTGTGTCCCTCCTTGCTCGGTTCCATCCATTTCTACTCTTCCACCTGTCGTCCCTCGTACGGGTCAGTTTGATACTCTTAAGCGATGAAAACCCTTCAGAGCCACCACGACTAAATTTGAATAGAATTTCCTGTCGTTGGTCTCACCGAGGGCTGCATAACGGATCAATAGTCATAACGGGCATACATATGGTTCTCTCCTTTGGTTTCGTACATCAAACGTAGAGTAGTTGTGTTCTATACAGAGCCTTACTAAACATGTAGGTTAGGACAAGGCCCTTGGATGACGGAAATATGACTTAACGCCGAATTCTCCAACTAGCTTCGAAAAACTCTGTATTTGGAGTGTACTGGGGGATACTGGTCACCAATATTGTACATGTTGTCCCTTAATGAATCAATCCCCAAATGTTGCAGTTAACTTACCAGTGATGATGTCCATAATAACTCTCCTTTCCTCAGCCTACAATACTGGTGACATACCATTGCGATACTTCCACAGACGACTCAACTCAGAAATAGGTTTCATAGTCCCACTGGCCGAAGAACCTGGAGGCAAAGTGCTCTGAGGGATGACGGACCTGGAACTCCCCGGGAAACCCATCACCGACTTTGTATCGATCTTGGGGACATTCTGCGCACCCAGAACCGACATTTCATCTACCAGCATCTCCATGAAGTCATTAGTGTCCGCCACCTGGCCCGTGTTTGGATCGAAGGGAAATATCGTATCCAGATAATGCTGGTTAAGCATATGTCCACTCCCAGGGCGCTCGAATAGCTGCCCGACGAAGTGGTTAGTAGGGCTCGCAGGCGCCTTTGAGAAGTTGAGGACTCCGAGACGGCTGACAAAGTCCCCGGAATTGGCGTAGTGCTCGATGTGGCGGATGAGGCACTCCTTCGGCACACCACCGATACAGGTGGCGTTGTTGAAGTGGTTGGCGGCGGCGGCGAAGGTATATACCTCAAGCTTGTGGATGTCTTCCTTGGAGATGTTGTCGACAAGCTTGTCGATGATGAGGGAGCCCTGTATCCCGCCCTGGCTGTGCAGGATCAGGACAACTTTGTCACATTGCGGGTTTTCGAGGGCGGATTTGACGAGGGTGTAGCCGTTCCGTGTTTCTTGTGTCTGGTAGAGGAAGTCACGCCTGATGAGGCATTGGATGAGATCGAATACAATCCCATAGCTGACGATATGATGGGGGTGTCAGCGGTTGATGTTTTATGGGACATTGGAAGCACAGGCTTACGTTGGATTGTGGACACCGAGGATCTCACGTCCGAATGTTTTAGCCAGTAGATTGACGTTGCTTTGGAACCAGTGGCGACTGATCGGGAAAACGATGAGACGATCTTATCATGGATACATTCGAGCAACGACGTACCCAATGCCAATCCCGTTGATGAATATCCAGCGCTCGTTATCATGCATGGGAAACTTACTGATATCGACGTTGGAGGTGATGAAAGGGGCTCGACCATTCAGCGTGAACATGCATAGGTTCTCGTTTATGCGAACAAAGGCGGCGACGTAGGCGATGATGAAGAATGGAGGAAAAAATGGAAGGGCTATCAGAAAGGCGAGCTGGACGATGGTGTACATGACCTGAAGGAATATAACCCTTAGGTTCGCAGAGGAGGGGAATAGCTCATCCAATTCGGCAGAGCGAAATGGGCGAAGAGGGAAGAAAAGGCCGGGAAGGAAGCGGAGGAGTCCGAAAACGAGCCTGATGTCGTAAAAGAAACTACCAACTGCAGTATTGTAAAGCGGAGGAGAGTGTCGGTTGGTTTTGGCCATGATATCTGGGAGGTGCAAAGTCAAAAACGTCCAGGACAAAGTGTCTTAAATATCCTGTTCAAAAATGATTCATCTTGGTCATACAGAAATCTGCGAGTCACCTGCAGGTGATCGCAAGTACTGGCACAAATAGCCTTGTCCGCTTATAATATAATGTACTAAATGTGAGAAGCAACCTCACCAATCGTGGTAGATAGTCCAGCCCGAAGTGTCCTTAAAAAAACCCCGGGTCCATTTTATTTATTTACTGAACCCTCTTTGCGAATGGTTCAGCCCATCACGTCGTCGAAGTTGGCACTGTTCAGCACCATGCGCTCAGGATGAGAAATCGTGTGAGATGTAGAGAGAGTCTTAAAGCATGCGAGGACACTCTTAGCACCAGTCGCATGAAATGAACACTAGACTGACTGAGCTGAAGCACGAGCGAGATAGATAGGGTTTGGATAGGGTTACATATCCATCGGGAAAAGAGAAATTTGCGTGGCAGCTTGCGTGCTTGCGTGCAATGAATCACGCAAGTCTATACAGTGCACGCAAGTCTTTAAATCAATTATTAACCAATTCTCTCGGTATCTACACTGTAACTATCGTTCAGGTCTACGGCGAGAGATCACTGAACGCTGTACATGCCGTGAATAGCCTTTCTGGCCCATGATTGCCAGCCCCGCCGAGTGAACTCAGCTCATTCTCACGACCACTCAGGATGATTCAGATTGAAACCGGCCATTTGTAATATTGCACCGGCTATGGAGATTTCGGCTCAATAGTAATCTAACATGCATATTCTACTTATCATAATTCAGGAGGTTAGGTACACAGTCCCCTGTGCAATTTTCTTGCACCTTTGCACGCAGTTCCGTTTTTGGGGGGAAACTGTCTCACGGCAAGTGCCTGCAACGAAATCATTGTGCGTATGTACATAAGGTGTTCAGTTCACCATGGAAATTTCAGAAAGAGGCAACGTACCACAACTGCCAAGCGAGTAGAGTTGACAAATAAGATTCAGAAGCCCCGCTTTGCCGGACATCAATGGAATGGGATATGGGATGCAAAGGGAGAGTTTCACAGGAAGAAACCGACAGTGAACAAGATTGGGATTTGGAGACGTGTCTCAGCGTGCCGCCAACGGTCCGACACAACAAAGGTATAGTAGTTCATAGGAACAGCGCCACAAACTGGTGTGCTCTGGCAGGCGAGGCGAACGAGCTATACCATATAGAGCAGGGAGGAAAACAAGCCCTCCAGCGAAGGTTCGCGCACAACTACCATGCTCAACATGTTCATCCCGTACCAGAGCACAAACGATATCGCAGGGCGATACTCGAGTATCTCGGAGTTCCACTGGTAATGTGGGAGCGAGAAGTGTATAGCAAGATTTCAAAAAGAGGTGAAAAAAAAACGACCAAAATGACCTATACCAAAGCTCAGATGATAAATGTTGCACCTCTGAACTCCCATCGTAAATATCACCAGGCCTGAGCGCTGGGCTTCGATCAGCAGAACCCGCTGATGGACAAAAGGGGGCCAGTAAACCATCTGCTTCCCTACCTGTTGACGATACGAATAAAATGATGTAATGCGTGAGCATGTTCACGCTGTAATAAACAGTGGTTTGAAGACGATGCATGGACAGACCAACAGAGGAAAAGGACAGAGGGAAAGTCGTATTAGGTGGGAAGGAGCGAGGAGAGGATCGCGACGCATTCGGCTCCTTAGGAATGGAAGGGGGCCAAACTCTGCAAAAGGATAAATTTTGAGTAGAAAATGGGTACATGTAACATGAATGTATGTCGTAGAACTGCGTGAGTAAGTCTTAGAATGCGTTTGGAAGATACGAGAGGAGGGTTACGGAATGTAAAACGCACCAGATTGGTTGAAATAATACGGTGACAGGATATAATCTGAACACAATCGAATGGCATTTGCAAATTCCTAAGAAGACGGATGTCAGTGGTAGCTTGGTTTTCCCATTATATGGCCGAAAGGAGGATGCGGTACCAGTATTTTATCACAGTAGTTCAACGATGAAGATCTAGATGTAAGGTT
>Ga0307513_10004128_pt1 | contig 19469 bp, 16 predicted proteins | sample 15_EM_MG_FD_202174 | JGI IMG/M metagenome (GOLD analysis project Ga0307513, IMG submission 202174) | Populus trichocarpa ectomycorrhiza microbial communities from riparian zone in the Pacific Northwest, United States - 15_EM | ecosystem: Host-associated > Plants > Roots > Unclassified | place...
AACCGAACCCGCCACCATCCGCCACGACGGACCCGCCACCATCCGCATCCACCCAGCCGGACCTCGGGCAGCATGATCAACTTAAGCTAAGTGGCATTGGGCCTAGGTCGGCCTGGCCCGACTAAGCCAATGGTCTATTCAGACGTCGTCCTGCTTGTTCGATAGCACAGCGTGGATCAGATGCAGACTTATATCTCGAAGGGACAATTCCAGGCTCTATTGACAATCGGCACATACGGCCGCGGCCAACTCTTTTGGTATTTTCCGGGACCGGACGAGCGGTACAACGGAGACGGTTGCAGTTTTAACCTAATCGAACTACCTTCGCTCATCGCTGCCACCCGCGGAGCCTTTGCCGACTACGAGCGATTCCAAGCACGCGGAGTCCAGGATACCGAGATCACCAAAAGCGTGACGCATTCCGGTATCACAATGGAGATAATCTTCGGAGAATCACATCGCTTAGGCGTCCTACTCTTTCCCCACATAAAATATTCATGGGACTGTAGAATACGAAACGCGATTGATCTAGAACTGTTTTGCGATCTCGTCGAAACGGCGATCCTGAAAAGCCAACAACTCATCGACCTCCATGAACACTCAGATACCACTCCAAGTAGAGACTTCGAAACAACTCCAAGCGCAGACTTGGACGCGTTTGTCCAACTCGTGCCCATGATCGCTCAAGTCGTTCGATGCCCCATCTGCAAAGACCGCGTCGGAATGCTCCCTGGGAGCCGAATACGCAAACATATGAGCGGCGCCGTCGGCTCTGTCTGCGCAGGTAGTCGCACCAAGGTGTCGTAGGGGACGCCCTACGAGGCGTGACTTTCCGGGACGCCCTACGGGACTCGATCTCGTCACAGCCCGGTGCAGGCCCCTTCCCCACGTATTCCCCACAACGAGTGAGCTTCAGCGGTACCGAGCGAGACTCCAACACCGAGACGCTACGCGCCCCTGACCCGCGTTCGTACTGGTCAGGGGCTGTTTTGCTGCTGAAGCGGAGGACGAGGGATTCGAACCCCCGAGCACAGGGTCACTGCACTAACGGTTTTCAAGACCGTCGCCATCGGCCACTCGGCCAGTCCTCCCACCTGAAACCTGTGCTCCCGAAACCGGCCGTCCCGCCACGGCCGGTCCGAGGGCACCTGTCGTCAGGTCGCCGAGCGCCCGAGGGCTCCCGACATCGTCAGTTTGACACATCGAGCGGACGACGCGGGATCGGGCCAGGTGGCAGCGGCAACCGGGAGCCACGGTGGCAGGCCAGCCGGGAATCAGTGGAGACTCAGCCGGAGCGGCCCGGCCTGATCCATGGGTTGTCCCGGAACGGCCCGGGGATTCCGGCCTCATCCAAGCCAGAACGACCAAGAGGATCCGAAGAATCCGGCAACCCCCAAGGGCTGCTGAGCATCGGCTCCCACAGCACACCCCGATGATCAACCCACCACTGCCCGATGAACCGCTCCTGAGCCTCGAACGTCGCCCGGCCGATGAACCAGGAAGATCGTGGCGCCCACAGCTCCCTGTACTGCCCGTCGTCGCTGACCACCTCGAGGGTGCGCGACCCGAAGGCCTGCTGCACCTTGAAGCCTTGTACGCGATCCCAGGGAATGGCTCGCCGTCGTCCCCACCGGGAAACGAGATGAGTCGGGGTGAGATCGGTGCCCCAGCGCATCGTGGTCAGCCAGGTCACCACCGCCAGCAGTGCCAACGCGATCGCCAACCGCACCCGCAGAGCCGAGTGGACCGCAAACAGGGCCATGGCCGCGCTAATGATCAGCACCGGGAGAAGCGTGGCCATGGCCTGCTGCCGAGGCCAGCGAATCCGTACGGTGTTCCCGACAATGGAAACACCGGGCGATGCATCGAGCGGAATGCCTGTCATCACGATCCTTGTCCAGGCCACCCAGGATAGGCGGAACAACCAGATCATGACCGGCTCTGCCCAAACCAGCAAGAACAGCGCTATCAGGGGCAATTCGCGGCACGGGCTACCTGACCCAAGCGGCGCGTGCAAACCTTCAAGAGATCGCCGGTCTCAGCACAAGTAACTGCAGCAACGAGTAACCGCAGCAACGAAGTATCAAGCAACCGCAGCGACCCAGGAACGAGCAACAAAGCGACAACGGAGCACCAGCAACCCCCGCAGCACTGGAGGGCAAAGATGAACCCGTTTGAGGCCGGCCTCGAACCGCAGACCGCGAACCACGCGCCGCTCACGCCGCTGGTCTTTCTCGACTGGTGCGCCGACGTCTACCCGAACCGCCTCGCCGTGGTCCATGGTGACCGCCGGTTCACCTGGGCGCAGACCGCGCAACGCTGCCGTCGACTGGCAAATGCGCTGGTCGCAGCCGGCATCGAAGCTGGGGACACGGTGGCGGTGATGGCGGCGAACACTCCGGAGATGTACGAGGCGCATTTCGGCGTCCCGATGACCGGCGCGGTGCTGAACACCCTGAACACCCGTTTGGACGCCGCGACGGTCGCCTTTGGACTGGACCACGCTGACGCCAAGGTCCTGATCACCGATCGTGAGTTCGCGCCGACGATCGCCAAGGCCCTCGCGCTGACCCAGAACAAGCCGCTCGTGATCGACATCGACGACCCCGAATACACCGGCACCGGTGAACTGCTCGGCGAGCTCGACTACGAAGCCTTCATCGCCGATGCGAGTCCCGAGTTCGCCCGCAGCCAGCCGACCGAGGAATGGCAGGCCATCGCGCTGAACTACACCTCTGGGACGACGGGCAACCCGAAGGGCGTCGTCTACCACCATCGTGGCGCCTACCTGAACGCCGTGGGCAACATCCTGACCTGGGGCATGCCTCGGCACAGCGTCTACCTCTGGACGCTGCCGATGTTCCACTGCAACGGCTGGTGTTTCCCCTGGACGATGGCCGCGAACGCCGGCACCAATGTGTGCCTGCGCAAGGTCGAGGCGGCGGCGATCTTCCGGCTGATCAGCGAGCATCGAGTGACGCACTACTGCGGGGCGCCGATCGTCCACAACCTGCTCATCGACGCCCCCGAGGAACTGCGCAGCAGCCTGGACCACCCGGTCGCGGCGATGGTCGCGGGCGCCCCGCCGCCGGCGTCGATGATCGAGGGGATGGAACACATCGGCATCGAGCTGACCCATGCCTACGGCTTGACCGAGACGTACGGCCCGGCCACCGTCGCCGCCAAGCAGGACGACTGGGCCGAACTGGACGTGACGGAGCGGGCCCGGCGCAACGGTCGGCAGGGCGTGCGCTACCTGCTGGAGGACGCGATGACGGTGATCTACGTGGAGACCGGCGCGGAAGTGCCCGCCGATGGCGAGACCGTCGGGGAGATCGTCTTCCGCGGAAACATCGTGATGAAGGGGTATCTGAAGAATCCGGACGCCACCGCTGCGGCTTTCGAGGGCGGCTGGTTCCACTCCGGCGATCTCGCCGTTCGCGAACCGGACGGATACGTCAGGATCAAGGACCGGGCCAAGGACGTGATCATCTCGGGCGGTGAGAACATCTCCTCGGTTGAGGTGGAAGAGGTGATTTACCGCCACCCCGCCGTCGCTTTCGTCGGTGTCGTGGCCCGACCGGACGAGAAATGGGGCGAGACTCCGGTCGCCTACGTGGAACTCAAGCCTGGCGCCGAGGCTACCGAGGAGGAGCTGATCCAGTATTGCCGGGCCAATCTGGCCGGGTTCAAGACCCCGCGCACGGTGATCTTCGATGTCGTCCCTCGGACCTCAACCGGCAAGATCCAGAAGAACTTGCTCAGGGAACGCGCGAGATCGACGGAAGGCTCCGCGTGAGCTCACCTGCCGACCCGGTCGACCTCGGGTACGGCGTGCGCTCGGTCTGCTCGGTGGGCTCGGCCGGCAGCAGCGCCTCGAACGCCCACGGTTCCACCGGCCGGCTGAACAGATAGCCCTGCGCGGCCGGGCAGTCGGCTCGGGCCAGCATCGACGCGTCCTCCTCCTCTTCCACACCCTCGGCGACAACCGACATGCCGAGTGCCTTCGCCAGCCACAGCACGGCAGAAATGATGGCGGCCTTGTCCGGGTCGCGGGCCAGCCCGGCGACAAAGCTGCGGTCGAGCTTGACGATGTCGGCCGGTACCGACTGCAACCAGGTGAGCGAGCTGTAGCCGGTGCCGAAGTCGTCCAGCGCCATCCGGACGCCGAGGGCCTTGATCGCTTCCAGCCGCTGCTTCAGGTCGACGCTGCTCTGCAGCAGCGAGGTCTCGGTGATCTCCAGGACCAGCCGGGATCGATCCTCCAGGCCGCTGGCTGCCAGCTCCCGGGTCAGCATCGGCACGAACTCGGCCTCGGACAGCTGCCGTGGGCTGACGTTCACCGACACGTACGGAAGCCGATTTCCCCACTGCTGCAAGTGGCCCAACGCCGTGCGCAGGACATGCTCGCCGAGCGGGACGACCAGGCCGGTGTCCTCGGCGATGGGGATGAAGTCACCCGGCGCCACCACCTCGCCGTCGATCGTGCGCAATCGGATCAAGGCCTCGGCTCCGACGATGCGCCGGGTCCGCAGCGAAACAATGGGCTGGAACCAGACCGGCAGGGTCTCGGTGCGGTTGCCGTCCAGCGCGTCCCGCAGGGACTGCTCCGCCACCACTCTGCGCTGCGTTTCCAGCCGCATCCCGGCGTCGAACATCCTGATCCGGTCGCGGCCGCCCTGTTTGGCCGCATACATCGCGAGATCGGCGCTCTGCAGGGCGCCTTCGGCGGAATCCCCGGTCGCCGCCGCGGACACCCCGACGCTGACCGTCACGGCCAACTGACCACGGGGGATCGGAAACGCGTCGTCACAGGATCTGACGATCTGCTGGCCGAGCGCCTCGGCACGGGAAATCGGTCCGGGAAGCGCGATCGCGAACTCGTCCCCGCCGAGCCTGGCCAGCAGCGAATCGTCCGGCGTCAAGGCTTTCAGCCGGCCGCCGAGCGCGCGCAGCACCTCGTCGCCGGCGCCGTGTCCGTGGCTGTCGTTCACCGCTTTGAAGCGATCGACGTCGATGTAGATCACGCAGACCCGCCCGGCATGGGCCTCGATCAACTCGGCCAGGTCGTCCTCAAATGCACTGCGGCTGAGCAGCTTGGTCAACGAGTCCTGGCGGATCTTTCGTTGCAGGGCAGCCTCATGCTCGCGCTTCTCGGTGACGTCGAGGAGGTGTGTGACAACGAGTTGCAGCCGACCGGTGTCGTCCCGCAGCGCGCTGCAGTGCGTGTCCACATGGAGCAACGAGCCGTTGTCGTGGCGGTAGGTCCGTTCTTCCCGAAGTGACGAGAAGCCGTTCGTCAGTAGCCGGGAGAGCATCAGCGGTTGGTCCGCCGGCTCGAGTCTGATCGGCAGATCATGGAGGTTGTAGTCGGCGGGCAGCGGGCCGGGCAGGCCCATCCAGGCGGTGAACGCCGGATTCACCCGGAGCAGCCGACCGTCCGGCGCCATCATCGTCATCGGGATCGGCGCCTCCATAAAGGCGGCAGTGACCTGAGCCTCAGCCTGAGTCAGGTCCTCGGCGGCGCGGCGCTCCTCGACCTCGGTCAGGCGCCAGGCGACCACCTGGGTGCCCGCGCACATCAGGACCGCGAAACCGTGGATGGCCGCCCAGCGCAGCGGATGCTGGATGGCGGCCTGGTGGTCGAAGGTCATGTGGGCCATGACCGCGCCGGCAAACGCGTGATGGGCGACGGTGGCCAGCAGGAAAGTGAGAAATGGGACCCAGTCGCGGTAGAGCGCCAATGCACCAACCGCGACGAAGAAGGCGAAGTGTGCTTCGGTCAGCCCGTCGAACATCATCACCAGGTCTGCGCAAACGGCGGTGAATCCGAGCGCGACCGCGGAGGAGGGCCACCGGCACGGCGGCAGGAACAGTGCACCGAGAGTGCAGAACAAGATCAGGATGACGGTGCCGAGCCACAGTAGATCGAGCCGGCCCACGATGATCCCGACCACGGTCAGGGCAACCGTCGACGCGATCATTGACCAGGTCAGGACCCGGTGGCGGCCCTCCCAGTCCTCGAGTCGCAGGCCCCCGCCGGTGGGCATCACGGCGCGCAGTCGCCGCACCGCATGTCTCGGTCCTTGGAAGGACGGCACGGGCGGGGATGTCCTGAGCAACGGTCCCCTCCGCCCGTGGTCCGACAACTCGACTGACGTTTGTGGTCGTTATCTCTATCGACCGGGAAGGGCTCCTGATGAGGTCTGCTGAAGCAAAGATCTCAGCCGAACGTCGTGCGGCGGCGCAACCATCGCGGCGTCCGGAAGATCATCGGAGCGGCGAACGCGTCGGTCTCGGTATCGGCCGCGGCAAGCCGTTCGCTGCAGCGCTGACAAAGCGGGGCTCCGTCATCGTTCCTGGGCAGGGTGTCGTGCGCACAGCCAACACAGCGAATCTGCCGAACGCCCTTGCCCGGTGTCATGGTCGAGCCGAGGGAGAGCGGCTCTGACAGCGACCGGGCGACGGGCCTGTGTGCACTCTGCTGCATCGGGATCTGCGCCATCCGGCTGGGCATCCCTGGCGCGGCGACCTGATCATCGTCCGCGAACACCTGCGCCATACTTCTCTCCGTCACCGTTTAAGGTTCCTGAACGCGGCCGTGGCTCGGCGCGCTGCATTTGATACTGCCAGATTATCTGTAGTCGCGTGACTACTCTTCGCACATCTGGAGTAGGGAGGCCCTGCCCGAAAGGGTTATCGGCTGCCTGTCCGTGCACCTGAATGACTCGTTCGGCCGATTCAGTCACTGGCCGATCGAGTAATGGCTACCCCCGCCACACGAGGCGAAGCGGGGCTATTCAGATTCGAATTCAAGATCCGCAAGGACGCCGCGATGGTCGGTCCCGGCGACCGTCACCAGGCGTAGAGCGCGGACCCCGATCGACGGCGTCACCAGCACATGATCCAAGCGCACGGCAACCGGCATTCGACGCTTGTTCGCCGGCCAGGTGACCCCACGCCACGGCGGCGTTCGAACCGTCTCGGCGCCGTCCACCAATCCGGTTCCCAGCAGTTGACGGAATGGCTGGTGATCCCGGCTCGCATTGAAGTCGCCGAGCATCAACTGCGGTCCGGTGGTCTGGGTCGACGCCCGGACCAGGCTCTGGAGGTCTCGATTCCACCCGTCGATCCGACCCCGACCGGGCGAGATCGTGTGCACTCCGGTGACGGTCACCGGCACCGCGCCGGGCACTCGCAGCAGTGACCGGGAGATCTCGCCACCCACACCCAGCGACGGACCGAGCGAGCCGATCGGCCAGCGGGACCAGATCACGGTCCCGGCGGGATGGGTCGGATCCGAGGGCAGGAGATACGGCAACGTCCTGCTCAGCCCCGCATTCAGGTGGTTGACGGTCGTCGGTAGGGCCTCCTGGACGGCGAGCAGATCGACGTCCTCCTGGTTCACCAGTCGAAGGATCTGCGTCAGGTCGGCCGCGCCCACATAGACGTTGATCGTCAGCACCCGGACGGCGACCGCACCCGGCCGGGCTCCGGCGGCGGCCTGCGCTCCCCGGGTCGGAAGCACCCAGGTCAGCTGGACGGCGAGCAACACCAGGACGACGACCGCGACCCACCACCAGCGAGCAGACAGCAAGAGAATGAGGACGAGGACCCAGCCCAGGATCGCCCACGGCGCGAAGGCCGCGAGTTGCGGGAGCGGCGTCCACGACGAGCCGCCCACCAGCCGAGATCCGCTCACCAAGGCGCACGGCAGCGCCACCAGGGCAGCGAGCAGCAACACCAGGACCCGGGTCAGCAAACGCCCTAGATCCAGATCGCGGGATCGACCGCGTCCAGAGATTCCTGCTCACTCAGTCGCGGCCGGAGCACCTCGCCGGGAACCCCGACGACCACCGCACCGGCCGGGACGTCCCGGACGACCACGGCGTTGGCGCCGATCTGCGCCCTGTTCCCGACCATCACCGGACCGAGCACCCGAGCACCGGCCCCAATCACCACGCCGTCACCGATCGTCGGGTGCCGCTTCACCTTTTGCAGGCTCCGACCGCCGAGGGTGACGTCGTGATAGATCATCACGTCGTCACCGATCTCGGCGGTCTCCCCGATCACCACTCCGGTGCCGTGGTCGATGAAGAACCGGCGGCCGATGGTGGCACCGGGATGGATCTCCACCCCGGTGAACGATCGGGTCCACAGCGAGATCAGCCGGGCCGGCAGCATCAGGCCGGGGTGCTGCCACATTCGATGCGTCAGCCGATGGCTCCAGATCGCATGCATCCCGGGATATCCGAGCAGCAACTCGGCCGAGCTGCGCACGGCTGGGTCACGCTGTTTGGCCGCGTCCAGGTCTTCACGCAGACGTGCCAGCCAACCCAGCCCAGCGCGGGAGCCCACAAGGTCGGCCGGCACGTCATACACCCGTTCTGTAGAGAGTCTGTGCAGAGTTGTCGTGAAAGCGCGCTTGAGCGTAGTCGAACCGACTCAGTCCAGCAGGTCCTTGAACAGGATGGTGGACAGGTAGCGCTCACCGAAGGACGGGATGATCACGACGATGATCTTGCCGTCGAACTCCGGACGGTGAGCGATCTCGTTCGCCGCCCACAGCGCCGACCCGGAGGAGAGGCCGACCAGCAGGCCCTCTTCCTTCGCGGCCCGGCGGGCCCAGGTGACCGAGTCGTCGACGTCGGCGTCCAGCACCTCGTCGTAGATCGTGGTGTCGAGCAGTTCCGGGACGAAGTTGGCCCCGATGCCCTGCAGCGGGTGCGGGCCGGGAGCGCCACCGTTGAGAATCGGCGACAGCTTCGGCTCGACGGCGAAGACCTTGATGTCCGGGTTGCGCTTCTTCAGCTCCTGGCCGACACCGGTGATGGTGCCGCCGGTGCCGATTCCAGCGACAAACGCCGCGACCTGGCCGTCGGTGTCGTTCCAGATCTCCTCGGCCGTGGTCCGCCGGTGAATCTCAGGGTTGGCCTCGTTGGCGAACTGCCGGACCTGGACCGCGCCCTCGTTCTGCCCGATCTCCTCGGCCTTGGCGACCGCGCCCTTCATCCCCTCGCTGCCGGGGGTGAGCACGAGCTCGGCACCGTACGCACGCAGCAGGGCGCGGCGCTCCTTGCTCATCGTCTCGGGCATCGTCAGCACTACCCGGTAACCTCGGGCCGCGCCGACGAAGGCCAGTGCAATGCCGGTGTTGCCGCTGGTCGCCTCGACGATGGTGCCGCCGGGCTTGAGCTCACCGGAAGCCTCGGCGGCGTCGATCATGGACACACCAATGCGGTCCTTGACGCTGCTGGCAGGGTTGTAGAACTCGAGCTTGGCCGCCACGATCGCGCCCGCACCCTCCGTGAGCCGGTTGAGCCGGACCAGCGGGGTGTTGCCAACAAGCTTTGTCACATCGTCGTAGATCCGCATCGCTGCAGGTCACCGCCTTGGAGAGTTTCTTCGGTTTATCGGTCAAGAAACAGGTTAGTGCCACCTGCACACCACACGCTCAACTTGTCCACGATCCTGCTTGTTCCGCCGTGAGACCGCCGACTCCAGGTCACCCAGCGGCCATTTTGATCACTACCCGGGCCAGCGTTCGGCCCGCTCGATCAGCCGGCTCCAGCGATCCGCGAACTCGTCGGCGGCGAACTCCGCCTGCCGTTCCAGTCCGGCGTGCAGTCGGCCGTAACTGAACGCACTGTCCGGATCTCTGTGCGCCCGGCCGGCCAGCGCGATCAGCTCGGACCGCAGCAGGATGACGTCGTGCTGGTCCTGGAGAATCGCCTGCACTTTCGCGGCTCGGGAGGCGTACCGGCGGGCCGGTTTGCCGATCACTTCGGCCACCGCCTCGGCGGCGTAGCGGGCCCGGCTGACCGCCGTCAGCATTCGATCAAGACCCGAACCCTGGTCCAACCGGTCGTGCTCGGCTGCCTTCATTGCCCTCAGCAGCCGCTGATGCGATCGGGCCGCGAGCCGGGTCAACTCGCTGCTGACGTCCTCCGGGGCGACCGACTCCGGCTCCGGCTCGGCCTCTTCCCCCGGACGGACCGCGACGAATTCCTCCAGCCCGTCGAGGAGCACCAGGTACCGCCGCGAATTCAGCGCCTGGACCAGCGCGATCTGCGCTCGCCGGCCCTGCTGCTGCACGTCGCGTCCGATCCGCCGGCGCATCGATTCGCTCAGAAACTCGGCCGGCTGCCGATCGAGTTCGGCCGCCAGCCGGTCGGCGATCACCTGTGCGTTCCGAGCCGCTTCGAGCACCTGGCCCAGCCAATCAACCTCGACAGCCAGGGAATGCCCGAATCGTCCTGCTTTTGAACCAGTTTCGGCGCCGGGCTGCAGTCCAGCGGGGTCGGTGAACAGCGGCCCGAAGTCCACGAGACAGCCGGCCAATCGCTGACTCAGCTGCCACATCTGATCCACCCCGGTGGCGTGCTTCAGCCGTACCCGCAGATCGATCTCGACCAACGCCGTCACCAGATGGGAGAGGTGAGCCCGGACGACGTCAACCGCCCGCAGTGGTCCGCTGTTGTCGTCCCCGCTTTCCGCCGGAGTGACCGCGACCAGCTCAATCGGGCCTATCGGCAGACCCCGCAGTCGCGCTCGAAGCAGGGCAAGCAACGTCGGCGGTATCGCCATCGGGTTGTGCCCGAGCGGTCGGCGCAGCACGGATCGCTCCACTACAAGCGTTCCGGGCAGGTCCAGGAACCAGCCGTCATCGGTGCTACCGGCCGCACGGCGTAGCGTGATCCCGCCGCGGCTCAGCCGTAGGTCCACGGTGTCGAAGTGGACGACGACCAGGTCCGGATCCGTGATCGGCGGCTGCGCGGGGGCATCCGCCGGGGCGGCAGGGTCCGCGGGGGCGTAGGGAGCGTCCTGGGTCACGGGATGGGAATCCTTTCCGTGAACTGGTCCAGAATCATCACGGACGCCGAAGTAAACCCGAAAGGCGGATGGGCTGTCCCCACTTGATACGGCACCACGACGATACGGGCAAGGGAGCAGACGGTGCAGAAGACCCCAGCGGCGGGTGGCAAGCCGCTGCAGGGCGACGACGGGCCGACGGACCCTTGGCGGCTGTTGCGCCGTCAGCAGGATCGGCGCCGCTATCTGCGGGTCCTGAAGCCCAAGCGGGCATCCAACGAGAGCCCGCGCCGACCCAACCCGGCGATCGGGTTGCCCCGCTCGGCGTACCCCTTGCTCGGCGCACCCGCCTCGATGACCCGCACCGCGACGAACAGCCCGGCACAGCAGGACGTGCGCGACTACCTGCGGCACTCCGCCGACCTGACGATGCGCGGTGGCAATGCAGCCGGTCTGGTTTATCCGCTCGCTGCGTGCGCACTGGCAGAGCACTACGTTTTCCGCCGGATCGGTGGGTCGTCCAGCGGTGCGGTGGCCGCTGCCGCTACCGCCGCGGCCGAGCTGGGACGCGGCGCACCGGACCGGGCTGCCGTCCCGGACTCCGAGGCTTCGGCCGTTGTTCGCCCGGTTGCTCCGGGTTTTGGCGGGCTGGCGGAACTGGTCGGCTGGCTGGCGGGTGCCGACGAGCCGGGCCGACCCGAGCAATACCGGCTGGCCCGGATGCTGCAGCCCACCCGCTCTACCCGCGGCTTGTTCCGCCTCCTGGTGGCCCTGCTGAACACCCGGACGGCCGGACCGCAGAGCACCGCGAGGCTGCTGCTGGCGGCTGCTTCGCTCCTCGGCCCGCTCGCCCGGATCTGGCTGATGCTGGTGTGGGCCGGCCTGGCGGTCGGCTGGCTCGGCCTCACCTCGGCCTTGATCGCCGGTTCCCGGGCCGGTGCCGTCACTGCCTGGGTGACCGTCGGCGCCTCGATGCTCATGCTGCTGGCCTTTGCCCTGGCTGCGCTCGCCCTGACGGTGCTGGTGGAGCTGACCGCCATTGCTGGGCAGCTGCGTGGCACCGAGCGACACGGGTACGGGTTGGTCCCGGGTGCCGAGGAGACGCCCTCCAGTACCGGCCGGCTGTCCCGTTGGCTGGACCGGCGGATCGGAATGCCGGCGACCGAGCAGATGCCCGCGCTGTTCACCTGGCTCACCGACCGGCTGGACGACCTGGCTGGCGTTTCCGGTCGCCCGGACGGGCCCGGCGCAGCCGCGCTCACCATCGGCGACCTGTGGTCCGGTTCCATCGGCGAGCGCAGCGCGGAGGAGTCGGAGCTGCTGCATCGAGCCGCGATGGAACCCGATCTCCGAGTGATCAATCTGGTCCTGGTGAGTACCGACCTGTCGTCCCGACGTCCCTACCGATTGCCGTTCCTGCCCGCCGACCAGGCCGAACGGCTCGGCGGGGCTCGGTTCCTGTTCTGCGAGGCGTGTCTGACCGGCCTGCTGCCGGATCGGGTCGTCACCCAGATGATCAAGGCGGCGCCCTCCACCGATACCGATCATCCATGCCCCCGGCATTCGGACGGGGTGCTCCGCGAGCTGCCCGAACCCTGGGATCTTCCGGTGGTGTTCGCCGTCCGGCTCAGCTTCAGCCCGCCGGGCCTGCTGAGCGCAGTCCCGCTGTACTCGATCGCCGAGGTGCGGCGGACGGTTCGGTATGACGAGTGGGGCGGTGCGTCGGGATCCGCACCGACGCACCCGGACGGCCGCGACAGTGGACGCACCGTCGCCCGCACGCATTGGTTCGCCGACGGCGGACTGAGCAGCAACATCCCGGTCAGCTACTTCGACACCCTGCTTCCGCGCTGGCCGACCTTCGGGATCAACCTGGAGGACATCGACCCGGAAGCGCCGGACGAGGTGCTGCGAGTTCCGGCCCAGGACGCCGCACCGCCGCAACGGTCCTGGTGGCCCATCGGCTCGGCGGCCGGGCTGCTGGCCGCGCTCCTGGATACCGGTCTGGGCTGGCGAGACTCCGCCCAGGCCGACCTGCCGGGCTTTCGCGGTCGGGTGGCGATGGTGCGCCGTGGTGCCGGTGAGCGTGGTGAGTCGTTCCTGGTGTCGCAGCAGACCATCCTGGCCCTCGCCGTCCGCGGACTGCATGCCGGAAAGACATTGCGCGAGCGGTTCTCCGGGTCGGACGACCAGGTGCCGGGGCAGACCCAGACCGATCGCTACCGGTGGATCCGGCTGCGAATGGCGTTGCGCGAGTACAAGGGTCTGAGCCTGGAGATCGGCGCCCGACTGCCCCTGTACCGCGACTTGGCCTCGTCCTACCACGTGCCGGAGGCCCTGACCGCCTGGTTCGACCCGCCGCCGGCGCCGGCGGAACGGGATCCGATCTGGGCCGATGCAGGATCCGCCGTTGTCACCCTCCGCGCGCTCAGCGCAGGCGGGGTACTGGATTTCGACGTCGACCGCGGCGCTCCCCCCGGCGACCCCGATCTTCGCCTCCTCCCCCCGGAGTAGTCCTGGCGACAGTTCGGGCTGGACCGAAGCGTCGGGCCACTACGGTTCAGGCCTTACGTCGGAGCGAGGGAAGAGATAGCCAATGAGTGATGACGAGACGCCGGCCACGGATGACCGCGATCCCGCGGAACTGATTGAAGACGCTGTCGCGCACGCTCTTCGGCTGGCGCAGACCTGGACCGCTTGGGACGGGCGACCGCTTGCCGTCGAAGACCGCATTTACACGCCGCACAAGGCGATCCGGCGCCTCGGCGACCACCTGGTGGACCACCTCGCCGAGCTCGAGGCACGTCTGGCCGGTTGCCCTTCCCTGCCGGATCACTGGCACGCCTCGGCGATCACTACCCCGGCTGACCTGGCGCCCTTCACCAGCGAGGATCTGGACGAGGCCAGCAGCCGGCTGACCCGTCTGGCGCAGATCTGGTCGCTCCGCCTGCGCGGATTGGACGACGAACAACTCGACCGGGTTGAACCGGGAGCGTGGACCTTGCGCCAGATCGCCTTCCATCTGGACAGCACGTTTTATGCCGACTCAGTCGGCGACCTCCGCCCGCCCTCTCGAGCCGAACGGTGACCGCCACGTCCGCAGTTCAAATCTTTGCCCTACTCCGAAGGCAGCTTCGTGGACTGCCTCAAAGTGCTCTTGCGCAGCCTCAGCGAACCGGGCGAGGTTCGGATCTAGGGTGATGTCGGGCTTGATCACGTCGTTGTAGGCGCGGGCCACGTCAGCTCCCTTCACTCAGATATGTGCCAACCACTGCAGTCGGATCCAATTCTGGGCGGGATAGAAGGCCGATACTTGGCGGCGCGCAATAGGACTCGGCCGAAGTGCCGCATTCGAGGTCAGCAAACGATTGCGGAAGGACTTGCGCCGAGTCCTGTTGCGCGGCTATCCGCTATCCGCGTGCGAGACGGCTGAAATCAGGCGGGCAGGAACGAGAGTCGGACGGTGCGGACCGGGTTGTCGGTGTTGCTGTCGACGAGGACCAGACTTTGCCACGTTCCCAGCGCCGGTGAACCGTCGAACACCGGGATGTTCAGCGACGGGCTGACGAAGGCCGGCAGCACGTGGTCGCGGCCATGCCCGAGGCTGCCGTGCCGGTGCCGGTAGATGTCCTCGGCCGGAAGCAGTCGGTCGATCGCTCCGGCCAGGTCCGCCTCGCTGCCCGACCCGGTTTCCATCAGCGCCACCCCGGCGGTCGCATGCGGGACGAAGACGTTGACCAAGCCGTCGCCGCGACCGGAACAGAACCGGGTCAGCTCCGCGGTCAGGTCGGTGACCAGCCTGGAGCCGGAGCGCACGGTGAGTTCGGTGCTGTCCATCAACCGGATAATGCCACAGCCTCCCGGCTCGCCCGGTATCCCAGCACACCATGCCGCGCAGGCCGGGCTGCGGGAGGATGCGGGCATGGCGGTATCGGAGGCGGGTCGTCGGCAGCGGGCGATTGCGGCGCATCGACGGTTGCGAACGGACCTCACTCTGGAGGCGCAGGCCCGGCTCGGCCGACCGGAAGCGGTGGCGTTCGAGGCCCGCCTGGACAAGCACCTGCTGGACATCTACGAACCGTTGGACGAGTTGTACGGCCCGGATCACGATGTCCCGGCGCTGTTCGAACGGCTGGTCCGGAGCGCCTTGGACGCCGTCGAGCAGCGTCCGATCGAGTTGCGGGAGCTGGACCGGCGACGGGAGATCGATCCGAACTGGTACCAGCGGGCACGCAATGTCGGCTACGTCTGCTACGTCGACCGGTACTGCGAGTCGCTTGCCGCCCTCCCGGACCACCTCGACTACCTGGCCGAACTCGGCGTCACCTATCTGCACCTGATGCCGCTGTTGAGGCCCCGACCCGGAGAGAATGACGGCGGCTACGCGGTGATGGACTACCGCAGCGTGGACCCGCGGCTGGGCACCATGGACGATCTGGAGGCGGCAGGCCGGGCGCTGCGCGAGCGCGGGATGAGCCTGTGCATCGACCTCGTGCTGAACCACACCGCGAAGGAGCACTCCTGGGCGGAAGGCTGGCTGGCCGGTGACCCGGACTACGTCGACTTCTTCACCGCGTTTCCCGATCGGACCATGCCGGACGCCTACGAGCGGACGATCATGGAGGTCTTCCCGGACCGGGCCCCGGGGTCGTTCACCTGGTTCGAGCAGGCGAACGGTGGAGCGGGCGGCTGGGTCTGGACGACGTTCTGGTCCTACCAGTGGGATCTGAACTACGCGAACCCGAACGTGCTGGCCGCGATGTTGGAGACGATCCTCTGGCTGGCCAACCGCGGGGTGGAGATCTTCCGGATGGACGCCGTGCCGTTCATGTGGAAGCGGCTGGGCACGTCCTGCATGAACCAGCCGGAAGCGCACACTCTGATCCAGGTGCTGCACGCGCTGGTGAAGCTGGCGGCGCCGGGGGTGGTGTTCAAGGCCGAGGCGATCGTTGCGCCGGATGAGCTGGTGCCCTACCTCGGCGGGCACGACCGGTACCGGCCGGAGTGCGAGCTGGCTTACCACAACCAGTTGATGGTGATGCTGTGGAGCAGTTTGGCCACCGGCGACGCCCGGCTGGCCACTCGGTCGTTGCGCCGGATGCGGCCGATTCCGGCCGACACCTCGTGGGTCACCTACGTCCGCTGTCATGACGACATCGGCTGGGCAGTGGACGATGGTGACGCCGCGGCGGTCGGCTTCAACGGCTCTGACCATCGCCGCTTCCTGAACAACTTCTACGCCGGACGGTACTCCGGCTCCTTCGCCAAAGGCGCGCTCTTCCAGGAGAATCCGGCCACCGGCGACGCCCGGATCAGCGGGTCGACGGCCTCGCTCTGCGGCATCGACCAGGCGCTGACCCGAGCCGACGATCCGGCCGCCCTCGAGCGGGCGCTGCGCCGATTTGTGCTGCTGCACGTGGTGATCTACGCCTTCGGCGGCGTCCCGCTGTTGTACATGGGCGACGAGCTGGCGCTGCGAAACGACACAGCATATTTGGACGACCCGGCATTGTCCGACGACAACCGCTGGCTGCATCGGCCCCGGATGGACTGGTCGGCTGCAGAGCGGCGCAGTAACCCGAATTCCCTGGAGGGGCGTACTTTTGGCTGGCTGCAGCGGCTGGCCGAGACTCGCAAGGCCACCCTGGCCCTGCGCACCGGCGGCGAGTCCGAGGTGATCGACAGCGGGGACGGCCGGGTGCTGGCCTGGCGCCGACGGCACCCGCGCAGCGGAACCTTCGCCGGGCTGGCTAATTTCGCCGCCGAGGACGTCTGGGTGGATGGTGCCCGGTTCGGATTGCACGCAGCCGGCGACGATCGACCGCTCGAAACCCTGCTGTCCAGCGACGGCCCGGCACAGATCAGCAACGGCTGGGTGCGGGTACCGGGTCTCGGCTTCCTCTGGTTGCTGGACCCCTGAGCCGGCCGAGCTGACCGACCGTGGACACCTACGACCTGGACCAGGACCCGCCCGGCGACGACGCCGAGCCGTCCGGGCCCGCCGGCGGCCGGCTCGGAACGACGCGTCAGCGCTGGTGGGCGGGGTTGCTGGTGGCGCTGCTGGTGGTCACCGTCGCCGGGGCCACCGAGCTCGATCAACGCGATCGCAACCGGGAGTTCGCCGTACTGCTCGGCCAGGTGAGCCGGGCCCAATCGGCGGTCCGGTACTCGGATGCCCGGATCCAGTCGATGGTGCAGTACACCTCGCCCCAGCTGACCTCGGCCCGCGCGCCCGACCGGGTCCGGGCCAGCCTGCGCCAGCTCGTGCAACAGACCGCCGCCGATCGGGTGGCGCCGCTGCGGATCCGGCGGGACGCCGTCGCCCGGCTGTCGGTGCGTCGCTGGCACGGTGAGCAACGGCGGGCCCGGGACACCTACCTGGCCTACCTGGATGGCCGGATCGCCTTCCTCCAAGCGGTCGCCGCCGACCTGCGCGCCCTCTACCGCCCGCACTGGGAGCTCTCCTGGCAGCAGACCGCGGCCCGGACGGCCCTACTCAAGGTGAGCCCCGATGGCCCGTCGTCCAACCGGATTCGGGAACTGCTGCCCTGATCCGCCGGCGGTCCTCCGGGCGCGTCGGCCGACGGACTGGCCCTCGGCCGACCGCGGCAAACGACCTCGGCCCTCCTGGTCAGCGAAAACCGGGAGGACCGAGGTCGAGAGCGAGCTGCGATGTTAGCTGGACGCCGGGAGTAGGCGCTACCCCTTGAGCCCACCGGCCAGCAGTCCGCGGACGAAGTACCGCTGCAGCGCAAGGAACACCGCAACCGGCACGATGATCGACACGAAGGCACCGGCCGACAGCAGGTGCCAGGCGTTGCCCCGAGTGCCGCTCAGGTTGAACAGCCCGACCGTCAGCGGAGCGACCTCGTTGCCACCCGCGAAGGTCAGCGCGACCAGCAGGTCGTTCCAGACCCAGAGGAACTGGAAGATGCCAAAGGCGGCCAGAGCCGGCTTGAGCAGTGGCAGCAACACCCGGAAGAAGATCGTCACGTGCCCGGCGCCGTCCACCCGGGCGGCCTCGAGCAGTTCCCGAGGGATCTCCTTCATGAAGTTGTGCAACAGGAAGATCGCCAGTGGCAGGGCGAAGATCGTGTGCGAGATCCAGATCGTCCAGAAGGTGCCGCCCACCCCGGCGTCGACGTAGAGCGACAGCAGCGGAATCAACGTGACCTGGATCGGCACGATCTGCAGCGCGAAAACCCCGATGAAGAGGATGTTTCGGCCGGGGAAGTCGATCCAGGCGAAGGCGTAGGCGGCCAACGTCGCGATCGAGATCGGGATGATCACCGAGGGGATGACGATCACGAACGAGTTGACGACGAAATTGCCGAGCCCCGCGGACCCTTCGTTGCTCAGCACCGCCCGGTAGTTGTCCAGCGTGAGCACCGGGTCGGAGAAGAAGGTCCACCACCCGGTGGTCTTGATCGCCCGCTCCGGCCGGAACGACGAGACCGCCAGCCCGAAGGTCGGGACCGTCCAGACGAGCGCAATGATGATCGTCAGGAAGGAGGCGATCGGGCTGGAGAGCTTCTTCTTCGCAACCGCTGCTGCTGAGGTCTCAGGGGGTTTCGCCGGAATCGCCGCGACCGGTGGCGTGGTCGTTGTCATCGTGCCTCCGAAGATCGCAGTTGCCGGACGTTGTAGATCACGATGGGGATCACCAGGATGAAGAGCAGCACCGCGAGCGCGGCGCCCAATCCCTGGTTATCCGCCCGGAAGCTTTGGCTGTAGAACTCGTTCGCCACCACGCTGGTGTCGAACTGGCCTCCGGTCATGGTCCGGACGATGTCGAAGACCTTGAGCGAGGCGATCGAGATGGTGGTCAGCACCACGATCATGGTCGGACGGATACTCGGGATGGTGACGAAGCGGAACATCTTCAGCCGGCCGGCGCCGTCCAGGGTCGCCGCCTCGATGATGTCTTCGGGGATGGCCTTGATCGAGGCCGAGAGGATCGTCATGGCGAACCCGGCCTGGACCCAGATCAGCACGAAGATCAGGAAGAACGTATTTGTTGGTGCATCGAGCAGCCATTGCTGCGGAGTACCGCCCAACCAGACAACGATCTGGTTGAGCAGCCCGATCTGCTTGATCGTGCCCTGCGCGGGCCGGTAGGCGTAGACGAAGTTCCAGATGATCGAGGCACCGACGAACGAGATCGCCATCGGCAGGAAGATCAGCGCCTTGGCGATGGACTCGAACGGCGAGCGATCCACCAGGACGGCATACACCAGGCCGATTGCGGTGGCCACCAGTGGCGTCACCACCACCCAGAGAAAGGTGTTGCGCAGGACGACAAGCTGATCGGACGACGTGAAGATCAATTGATAGTTGTCGACGCCGATGAATTTCTTACCCGCGGCGTCGAAGAACGACTGGAAGATCGTCCGCACACCTGGGTAGATCAGGCCGATCGACACCAGGATGACGGTAGGGGCGAGGAACGCCACTGCGGTGGCTTTGTCCCCACGCTTTCCGCTGAATCGGCTGGCGATGAAGAGCACGATGCCGACGACCGCGACGAACAAGAGAACCGCGGTGCCTGCTTGGGCGAACTTTCCTACGGCGGTACTGGGCACGGTGAACAAGGATCGCCACCTCCTCCGGGGGAGAGGTCGGCCGAAGCGGATCGGGCGCGTCCACACAGGGACGCG
>Ga0307513_10004129_pt1 | contig 19462 bp, 23 predicted proteins | sample 15_EM_MG_FD_202174 | JGI IMG/M metagenome (GOLD analysis project Ga0307513, IMG submission 202174) | Populus trichocarpa ectomycorrhiza microbial communities from riparian zone in the Pacific Northwest, United States - 15_EM | ecosystem: Host-associated > Plants > Roots > Unclassified | place...
GTGAGAAAATGACGCGGCGAACGTACAAGCTAGCTTACCATTGTTGGATTTATACTCCATGACTGTCGATGGAGGCAAGTTGAGTACTTGCCGTAATGTATCCCTGTTCACCGTGTTAGGGAACTAAACAACATTCCATGAAGAAGAAACGCACCGAATCTGCTCTCGGAGTTTTGGATCCCCATCCAGCCGATTCCATACAGTAATAATATCCTCGCTCTGTCTTACACTGATCGTACACCCACAAATCTCTGGGTATTCCGCACCCTCGCTCCCATCCTCTGATTTACCTGCTCCCAACTTGGCTTTTGGGTTATCCTCAGGTTTGCCACGGCAGTCTTCAAATTGGTCCCCTATGATAGCCATTACCAGATCTTCCCAGAGGCGGTCTGCGACACCTTTTTTCAACCGGATGATCCATTTGCCACCGGAAAGGTTCAACGGATCCTCCCATACTGGTCGGCGGACGCCCGCATGGAAGAGAAGGTAGTCTGTTGTTGGCTGCAAGGATGACGGAGGAGCTAGGTGGGTCCAGAGGGACCAGAAGGACTCAACCTATAAAAACAGGTTTAGGGCGCGTAAACAGAGCACAAAATTTCTGAGAACGCACGGAGCTGAACGCAGCTATTTTCTTAATACCCTCCTCATAACTTATAATTTTATTACCTGGTGTGCGTTGTTGCCGAAACCAAAATACCCATCTGAAAAGAATGCGAGTTTAAAAAGGATGCGATCGTTGACACGGGAATAAATACGAACATACGTGTTTCGTAGTGGGTGAACCTGCATTGTTGTAGCTGATGAGGGTGTAGAAGAGGCCGCAGAATCCTTGGACACTGCTGGTTGGGATGTATTCACGGTCGTCGAGAAATGCTTGGAGCTCGGGATGCGGCGAGGGCCTGGTGATGGTTGAGCTGCCTGGGACGCTGCCGCGGTGGAGTGTGTCGCTGTCGCTGTGGATGATGCATGTGAGCTGTTGGCAAGAAAACGGGATGCAGAGTGGTTGGAAAAGTAGTTGGCCATGATTTTTATGAGCGAAAAGTGAAGAGTCGAAATGAAAATGCAAGATGTTACGTAATTCACGCTCCTCTCCTCTGTATGAACCTCCATGAAGTTGATGCTACGCCCTGAATGGCGCCTCTGGCCCCTCTCCTCCTTTTTTGGTCTCCTGGATTTGAAGACCGGTGTAACAGTCGCTCTTTTGTTTGCCGTGTGTTCCCTGGGTAGCCCTTATAATCTCCAGCTGACCCCTCTTTAGCTTCTGAACAAGGTCGCAGGTGTCTACGGTCTCATCGCTGTCCTCACCGGTGCAGGGGGTTCTTTCGCTCAGCTCAGTCTATACATATATTCCGTACTTGCTCTAGTAGCATTAGCATGGGGCCTACGCGTGGTACAAGATGCATGTCAACTCGTTCTCTTCCACACCTGTCAATTCAACTTACATTTAACAGGAGGACCCAAAGAAGACTCTATACTTTGCGCATCTCTTCTTCGCAGACCACATCTTCTCGACTTCATGGACCATATTTTTCGCCATCGTCTGGTGGCTTTGGACACCCCATGACGGCCGTCGACAAGCCAACTCTGCGGCGCAGCAGGCAATGATGGATCACGGAAATTCTAGCGCACCTCACCTCACCGTAGAAGAACGCAAGGAAGCTGCAATGGCCATTTGGAATCAAGAAAAGGGTCTAGCGGCCACCGTAATCATCTTTTCGTGGATGTTCAAGGTAAGCTGATCAGTTAGTCGGCATCCAGAATTTTGTCTCATGAAATCCCAGATCTACTTTGCACTTCTCATTTACTCCTACGCCACGCATCTTCGAAAGGGCTCTTATAGGTCATTGCCTCTATCGCGTTCTTCATACGCAGCTTCGAATGTTGCTGCCCATAGTGCGTATGATGCTCTAGTTGATGAAGAGGACGAGGAAATCGAAGATTTTTACCGTGTCCCACTTCGTACCCCACCAGCGTCTGGCCACCGTCGAGGGAACAGCATCAATAACAATGCTTCATCCATAACAAATTTTGCAGACTTTGTTACCGCTCCGGGTCGGACTTCCCGAAAAAAGGGCTTAGGTAGTGTGAGTCTGCCAAAGGGAGGCATAGAGGAAGAGGATGTTCTGTTTGACGAAGACGAAACATATGCTGCATCATCTTCATCTCGAGGACATTCGAAGCTAGGGACAGACAGCAGCACCACGGCCGCCAGCGACGAAGAGCGGATAGTTGGGGGATATGGATCTGATTCCGGGAAAGGAAAGGTAGCAAGGTATGCTTGAGGCTACGTTGGGACCATACGTCAGTTGTTATCATCAACATCACATTCCTTCCTTTGATTCCTCTGATATACCCAGCACAACTTGCATTCCAATGTGGATCTCTGGAGGTTGAATCTAATAATACGTAGGTAGTAATGGCACACCCTTTATTTAATTCTAAACAACGGAATTCCGCCCCTGGGACGAGTTTGATGAATCATCTGGGCTTCTGTTATTCTAATGGACCCTTCAAACCTCCCTCAAGATCTGGGCAGCATCTCCAGCTTCCAAACAATTCAGTTGCGCTGGGCTTTCATCACTTCGCATTTCTTTTCTCTCTTTCTCTGCGGCCCCTTGGCTGTCTTCCACCACTCCGACTATTGTAGGGGTGAGCGATAGAGATCGAGGCGCATTGGCCTGTGCGACGGTGGTGGCCTCGAGTTCCCGCCTCTTGCGTGCTCTTGGGTTCAAAATGAAAGCCGCGACGACAATTACACCATCCAACACCTTTCAAATTCAGTTTCGAAAGATAGTGGAGAGATTGAACTTGATTATGCTGAACATGGACTCACAACGACCAGAGTATATGTGACGGCGGCAATTGCATCGAATTCTGCCCTGAACGCAAGTGATAGGTCGTTGAATACCCCTCCAAGCATATCTATAGTTATAAATAGAAGGGATATTCCAATGACTTCCTTGTGCTTGCATATTTGCCAATATTGAGGAAATAACGCCACGGAGATGAGGACCGAGCTAACTATACCAAGGGCCTTGGTCGCAGTGGTCGCAGCGTATTCTCCGCGGTCATGCGGGGCCCGTAGAAAGATGACCAGAACCAATTCTAGGAGGCCACAGAGGACGATAACCGATAGGGCGATGGCGGTGGCAGCCCATCGTGAGCGCCCAGCACCATAGTATTGGCACTAAGATGATGTGAGCCACTGAGGTCGAGAGTTTCGTCAAGGATCTTACCTGTCCCCAACTGACCAAGCAGAGAAAACCAAAAAGCTGTGGTTGGACGATGAGGGGTATATTCAATCGTTGTAACAATGCGTAAACGCCTTGAAAAACGGCTGATGCTCCCCACAAGAACCTACGAACGCGAAGTGGTTAGCGATCCCAATAGGTGCATGGTAATTGTGCTCGACTCACATCAACCAATGGGACAGTCCGGTAGTCGTCTTATCACGATAGCTCTTCCATACCTGTGGTATTAGTTGTCCAGTCCAGCAAATAGTCCCTGGAGCGTCGTTAGCCGCCTATTCCAACCCAGCTTCCAGTAACTTTATGGGTTACCGAAGATCCCAAACACATGCTCAGCGACTGAGTTTTGATACGGCATAACTACAATTCGGTTAATCACAATGGGTTCAGGAATCCATGAAATGGAAAAATCGAATCTTGTAGCGGACCTGGTACAAGGAAGAATGAGGACAACCACCGGACATCCGTGCTCCACGTCGGTGAAGCCCGCCGCGCCGATCAACCTGGGATCACCTGCTTTTACATGGAATGGTCATATGTACCACCGAATCGAGTTCGGCAATAAGGAGAATCGCCCTAGGATAGAGCAGAGGTGATATTTGGAACAATCCAATTGGCAACCCTTGAAAATAGATATTATTGGCACTGCTGGCAGCATGTGGATATAACTAATGGTTTCTGAGGTTGTACACGGTCTTCCCATAGTAGAGTCCGGCACCGGCAGATGAAATTGCGAGGATGGCTGGTACAGGACCTTTCGTGACTCGAGGAAGTGATGAAAGAAGCAACAGTGCAGATGCACCTTTCGAAGAGTCAGTGGAAACGCACTCTCACCTGCGGGAATTTGACGCTTACCGAGTGCGCCTTCCAGACCATTAGAAGTACCTTTGCGAATGCTATCAGCACTCCAAAGGTATAGCAAACCGACACTAGGCAAGCATTTAGATACTGGGGTGGTCTCGAGAGACACAACTCACCCAACACCAGCAACCAACGAAGGCATAGAGCGTGTCCTTGCGAAACCAGAAACTCCCCCCACGATGCATAGAGCTCCCATGGCATAAGCAGGATAAGCAGACTATGTATGTTGCAAAGAATTCGAATGCGTTAGCCTGGTGGCTTTCACCTCAGGTTCAGATGCACTAACCATTTCAAATGAGATGGGATATTTTGAGAATCAAAGGCGAAGGTTCAAATGTTCAAACGTTCAAGCTCAAGTTAGTGGGAAACTTGTGGATGAATTCTGTCCACGCACACTCCACACTCAGATCCTTGGCCGGCTTGGTTGTTCCGCAAATGATCACAATCACGAGCAAAGCTTCCGACCTCACACTTACATAGATACTAACCAGCTTACTTAGGATTCCACGAGTAACCGAGTGAACTGGGAATGGTTAATCTTGACAGAAAATACCTGCGGACCGGGGTACTTAAGGGTGCTTATATACTCCATAAACATTTTCGCCGAAAACCTATTTAAATTTAATCTCTGATACATTTCTGGAAATTTCATTAAAAGGGAATTTCGTGTTTTTAAAACATCGGAGGACTCACTGAGGACCAGGCAAGACCAGGCAGCAACTCATGATGAGTTCCTCAGCCCGGGCCCAAGAAAGGAAAGGAAACTTAGATTGCTCGCCCTCTTTTTCTTCTTCTGTCAGGTTCTTCCAAATCTTCGCTTCTCGTTCTTGAGTTCCCCTCAGTTTCCTTTGCTTGATTGATCAGCCGTTCAACCACAGTATCCCACATGGCATCATTGACGCCTTTGGCCTTCCCCAGCTGTTCTCGGAGTTTCTCCACTTCGGATTCTAGTTCCGTCACTTTCGCCTTGAGTGAAGTAGGGTCCGACTCAGGACCTGTTGTAGATGTAAAGGGCTGCACGAAGAACGCGTGATCACGTAACAGTTCTTCATTACTATACGCTGATGCCTCAGCAAAGTGAACCTTGGGGTTTGATGAGTACATACAATGGGGAAATACAAAGGAGACTACCCACAGAATGACGGGGTGGAAGCATAGTGGTCACTTCATGGGCCTCTCTAGATTTGGCATCTCGAATCCGCTGAAATGGCACTATTGGTTTGATTGGGATAAGATCCTTGAAGTCTAGAGAAGTCCCGACTCTGAAATCGAGGCTGATGTGACCAATTAAATCCGGAGGCTTGATCATGGTTTCCAAATGAGCAATTGACATCCCTTTGTGTGTGGATATCGTACGAAGCAGTTGGTGTGAGGGAATATCGTAGAGGTGGATAAGGCCATCCAATGTGCCTACTAGGAGAATGGTGGATGTGAGAGATATGCATATACTGGAGATGGGTTGCCTACAAATTAGATTAGCATCCAAACTCCCCTCTTGAAAATAAACCTTACCCAACCGATATCAGTCTTTTTTTCCGTGTTTCCCGATTTTCATCATCGTCAACACGAATTATGTCAGTCACCCCCCCTCCTCCGATGGCTTCCGTAACGATTCCGCCAAGTTTGGCCTCCCGTTCACGGAATAAATTCATCTGATGGATCGACCCATCGGCAGAGGCAGCAAAGAACAGCCGCTCTGTCACATCCCAGGCCAAATGCGAGATTGGTTGAGGGAAATGAAAAGTGGTTAACAATGCTCTAGATGAAAGGTCCCAGAGCTATCAAAAGGAATTAAGTGAGTGAGAGAAAGAAAGTATTCCAAATTAAGCGAACCTTAACGGTGTGGTCAACAGCTGAAGTCAATATTCTACAATCAGGGAAGAGACCAATTCCACATATGATATCAGTCACTGAAAGAGTATGGTCGGAGAGCGTGCAATATGGAACTAATGGCTCATTTTGGCTATCTTCGTCGACTAATCTATGAGAATATGTGAGGCAAAGGTTAAAATGAAGTGTGAGGTCAAATTGACCTAGATACGGACCAGACGCTCACGCCAGAGTCATCGCTCCCGGATAATAGTGCGGCACCGTCGTTTGTGAAGCGCACCACATTAACCTGGCGATAATGTGCATCCCATGAGTTATACAGGATGCCTGATGCAGTCTAAAATGAATTTAATTAATTTCCGGATTGGATCCAGGGGTCTATCTCACCTCCCAAAGATAAATGCGTCCTGCCGCAGTCCCTCCCACGCACATATCCCCGCGGCGATCAAGAGCAATGCAAGTCAACTTCTCCGGCAGGACAATTTTCAGGCTCAATTGGTCCTATCAGAGTGTTAATCGTAGGGGTACACGGCGCAGGAGGAAAGCACCTTTTGGAAGTTGTAGACGTTCAGGATCGCCTTTTCAGGCTGCGAAGCAAGCATGATTCCGCCTTGTGAATTTTTGGATTCCAAAACGGCCACCGAGTGGGGGCCCGCATTTGTCTGTTTGAACGAGGCGAGGGTGGCTCCTGTCTGGATGTCGTGGACAGCAATTAACCCGGGTCCTCCAGCCGATGTTGTTGGTGCAGTTGCGCAGAGTACGGTCTCTCGGAGAAGCATGGCAATGAGAGGCAGTGAGCACTGAAAAACAAGGACGCTTGAAAACAGATATACGTCACGTGACCCAATTTAATGACACTTCGTGTGTGGTGCATGCCCAGAACCTTCTGTAGTTTATAAATTGTACAACACCTGTTCCTCTCCTTATCATTCACCACCATGTCGTCCAATCTCTATGAAGAACTTGGTATCTCCCGGGATGCACAACCAGAGCAGAGTCTGTCCCCTTTACTTGTCGATTACCTCTCAACCGCTCATTAATATCTTTATCCTCTGACAGTTCGCAAAGCTTACAAGAAAAGGGCCTTGCAAACCCATCCCGACAGACTGCCTGCTGGTGCGACACCGGAAGAAAAGACTGCCTCAGAGGAGATGTTTCGTAGAGTGCGTCAGAACTCGCTCGAGGCGAACTCGCTACTTATCCAAGTCAACAGGTTAACAACGCCTACGAAATCCTGAGTGACCCTAAGAAACGAAGCGTAAGCTCAAATATCTGTTATTAACTTCACTCTCAAATACCTCTCATTCAGGAATACGACATACATGGTGTCTGGCCTCTTCCAGAGGAGGATGAAGTTCCATTCCGTGCACCCCGCACAGGTCACCATAGATCTTACACTCCGAGTCGCCACGCCTCCCGTAGTCAAACCTTTCCGGACCCATTCTTTTCTCATCATCATACACCATTCTCGCCGTTCCAATTCACGGATCCTTTCACCCTGTTCAACTCGATTTTCGAGGGCTCCCCATTTGCATCTCGCTCAAGGCACCCTTCATTCATGCGCCCCATGGATCCTTTTGGTCACATGGAGAGAATTCAAGCAGAAATCGAGGACTTCATGGAGGACATCGACAGAGACCCATTCGGAAGAAGCGGATTTCCGATGTTCAGTCCAATGCCTCCCATGGCTGCCCTTGGCTCCTCCTCTTTCAACGACAGCAACAATGGGCGCTGGATTTCGGAAAGCTATATGACTTCTACGGTGAATGGCGTCACCCAGACCATTCGCAAGCAAACGGATGTAGATGTGAGTCTAAGTTGTCAACGATTTTTCGGCGTTTTGATGTTGTGTGTAGGGCAACGAACATGTTACTCGCACGTTCCCAGACGGTCGTGAAGTTCGCACTATCAATGGAATAGAGCAGACGCCGGCTGGCTACCTACCCTACACAGACCCGTCCAAAAACAGACGGATAACGTCTTCAGGGCATCGGTACCATTCGGCAAATTCGCACTCTCAACCCGTGGCGAGCACCTCGAGGATGGATTATGGGGCACCATCTTCCCCGCCACCATATTCTGCAACCTACCGTGATGCCAATCGTAAGTATTTATCATTGATAATCTGTCATCCTGGCCTAACTTCTCTATTTCAACAGTCGATCAACGTGGACGTCCTCGGAGACATTCACAGAAATGTAAGTCTTTACAACTTTTCCTCTAGCCTCGGATCTTGTCCTGACCAGGCTTTCCATCAGACGCCCACACGTCTAGCGCAGGTGAGTGAAGGGCTAACATTAAAACAATGAGGGTAATCTAAATTTGATTCTTTAGATCTCGACCCTCGCCCGCATGAAGACAGGCATCGCCAGAAAAAATGGTGGCAATAGATTACGTTGTACAGGCAACTTTATTTCTGTTGCCTGCGCGTTTTTCATTTCATCGCTAATCTTTCCCCCCGTTGTCCCCAATTCCGTCCTTCTCGCGAGTCGGCTTAGTACTCTTTCTACAGAAGTTCCTGGAGTGAAAGATCCATTACTGTACAACCAAAAAAAATTGTCGTTACTATGTAGTATGTACTTGTACGTATGTTACTGACCTTGTTGTATTCTTAAGACTTTGACGAGGAATCCTATGCTGTATGACAATATGCCCAATTCGTTCTCGCGTGCCCGTCGCGTGCCCCAACTTTCCATATGGACTTCTCCACACAGCTGTGTTGAAAATATTTTAGTGCTGTCAAACTAACTTTCAGACTGTCCATACGTTATATATAGTTTTCGTATGTAGAAGACTGTATTGATACTTGACCATGAGGCAGACACCAGGAAGGATCCTTCAACTTTCCTTAACAAAACTGCTGAATTCAAGTTGTCCTTTTTGTCCAATGTACGCGTAACTTATTCTAATAGGAGGGAAGGTACGCTTCACGAATCGCAGGCAAGCGCCCGAGGTGTGATATAGAAGTACATCCTGTCCGTCAAGTTAAAAAGTGTGGTAACGATATGAGTACAGATAAATAATATTGCCCGCACATCGTGGAAGGAATACCGAGCGGTTTGAGAAAAAAAGAGTGGCCGACACCTGGATGGCGAGAGATTCAGAGAATAAATATGTGAAGCGTGTGGACTGGGGTTGCTGGTTTCTCGGGCCTAAAGTGCCATTAATGTGAAAGATAGGGCGTCAGGTATATAATTGGATACAAGTGAATGGTGCAAGTCATGACTGCGAAGATGGATATAAATGATGCTGGGGCGTTAATGTGTACAGTAGTGGTGTGAGTGAGCATGCTAAAGGAGGCTGAACGGAAGGTGGAGGTTGTTCAGATTACTATTGGTGTTGTGCGCGATTGAACTGGCGGGAATGCCGAGGACATTGGTGAGACCTGAGTCTGGTTGTCATCCAGGCCTAGCGGGGTACTTGACTGTGTAATACTTGAATTCGGTGTTGGTGGCACAATGCCACTTGCAGAAACCTTGCCAATGAACCATGACTAGAAAGGGAGTCAGAAACTTGTAAGCGAGACGAGGAAGTAACCTCACAGGAACCCATCCACGATCTCCACCTACTTCTTTCACGGCCTGCAAGATACCGTCAGAATCACCAACTCAATCTACGGTGCTGAGAAACCCACATATGACCAATGATTATACCGTTTGAAAACTCGCAAAGCATCATCTTTAACGAGGTCAAGCTCCTCCTCGCCCTTCTTCATGTAGTCCATCAGGGCAATACCAGGGAAACTGGTTGAGATAATGCTCAAGGGTAAGATGGGCGTCCTTGAAACAGGAGTGTCGAGTGGTGATCCAGACGTTGTCCCGTTCTTGGCGGCAGTGGCCTCAGCAATGGCCGAAGCGACCGGTACATTAGTTTCAAGCAGACAACCGGCGGGCACCCATCCCTGCTTGACAATGTCGGTATCTACGATGCCTGATCCGGTAGGGTCACGCTGGACTACCCACCAACCCCGTGCTCGAGAAAGAATGACAAACGTATCACCGCTGAAAAGAAGCAAGGGCAGGTTAGTGTCAACATGGATGATAATTTTTCAAAGGTACTCACACAACAACGTCGAATTCGTCTTCTTGTTCTGCCATATATGGGTATATAGCGACCGCATACGAGACACCGTTCGACGAAGCTGGAGGCATTTCACGTGCACTGAGTCCGCCAGTTATTGGGTCTGTTCCATGGTCGCCATTGTTCTGTGACCGTGCGGTCTCTCGGCCGCTACCATTTTGGCCGACAAGCGTGGACCCGCTCAAGCTGGAATATGATGTCGAGGTAGATAAATGGGGCATTTGGGTTGATGCGGATGCCGGACTCAAAGAAAAATCTTCTTGACGGGATGGATCAACGGCAGGGGATAGCATACTGGCTTCTGGCCAGCCAGGTTGCGGGCTCAACCCTGTTGACATCGTCGGCGTGGTAGCAGAGAGATCTTGGACCTCGAGTCGTGGAGGTCTGTGCATTATTCGCGAGGCCGAAGGTTGTTTGTGATGCCCTTGGGTTGCATTTGTTACTGTAGATTCTTGGGAGATTACAGAAGATGCTTTGCGAGCTGCATGCTTTTGCTGAGCCACAGCTATTGGAGATCGAATATCCTTGATATGTTTGAGCATGAAGACTGGATCTTTCCTGGCATTCTTAAGTTTTTGGAAGAGCAGCAGGGGCTTTTCGTCATAGCTTAGACATCGCTCTATTCGATTTCCTGTAACAAACTTCAGTTTTCAAACAACAAAAATATCAGAAGAACAAATACCAGATGGCCCATAACATATGAACATAGCATAGCTTTGCCAGTTGTCATTGTTGATGCGATACTTCTTCAGAGCAGCAGGAAGAACCTTCCATGTGGGATCCTCCAAACTGACCTTGAAGCTCTTCAAGTTATCTGAACTCTCGTGCCTTGTCGGCTTTGGAGTAGAAGCCGAAACTCCGTTTGGCTGTGTAACCCGTGGTCTTTCAGCATTATTTGAGGTGGAAGGTAACGACGATGACCCAGGGTTTCGCGAGTAGTTCGGGATATCGTGTTCAACACGTTGTGGAGATGGATGTGGGGATTCAAGAGCATCTGGTTTGGTCGGCGATTTCTGCGGTTTGACGAACTGGGCCCACTTGAACGAAGGCTGCCGCCGAATTGACGCTGAACCCTCGTCCTTGGGTTAAAAATTTAAATCTAAGGTGAATGTAGACGAAAGACGAACAAACCCAACTACTCACAGGCTGCGCTGAAGATGGATGAAGTACGTTGAATTCTTCAACAAATGACTGCAAAGTGTCGGTCAAGTTCCGGTTATCCTCCTCTAGGGTCCTCAGCCTCTGGGCTTCGATACCGTCAAAAAAATTTCACTACTTAAGATAGAGTATGGGAATACCTTGCTCTTTGACGATCGAATGAAGCTTTTGCACGTTTATGTTTTCTACACGTTCGGGGGCCTCGGCTGTCCGTTTTAAGTATGCACGCAACAGGATGGACAAAATACTCACAAGGTGGGACGTATTGGTTTTCCTCTATTGGGACGTTGTGGGCAAGCTTGACCTGGTAGATGTGTTTGAGAATCGAGAGCCTTTGCCCAATTGATATGATGCCCAGCGATTTGAGGCCTGCAGAGTCTAGGTCGCACAAGGAATCCCCTTGTATCTTGTGTTCTGGGTATTAAAAAAATGATATTAAATGCCATTTCTTCCTGGGAAAGGTGATACCATACCTCGGATTTGACTTTCGTATTGAGGACAGCCGAGACTGGACAACCAATTATGAACGTCGGTTTCATCCCAGTCAAGGATATGTCGGTCGGCGACGAGACCTTCCATGGCAGTCGGCTTCGGTGGTGGTAGGGTCTATAGCAGAGAGGAGTTTGTGGGAGAAAGCCGTTGAAGTCCAGTACAAGCGACATCCCACACGTGATCTACTCAGTACAGCCACATGCCGGAGTCATCAATGCTATATAGTATCTAAGTAACCTTGAATCCCTGCCCGTCCATCACTGAGTCACTGACACCTATAATGTAGCATATTTTAAAATAATACAATCGACGCTAGTAGACGAGAACAGGATACAGGATAGAGCGTGCTAGATTTTCGATTCTTCGATAGATATGGTATCGGGCATCAACGTTCAACGCTGAAAGGTATATCGCTACCGGAAAGTGAGATAATTTAAGCCAACAAATGTTTGCATCATCCTGATGACGCGCTGATAACGGGCGGGTGATCTCCTTTGAGGTGCTCAGTGTTCGGCTTGATTGGCGATGCCCCTTCGACAACGGAGGGGTATGAAGGGGAAGAAAAAGATCTAAATGGAAATGCGTGTGCGGGAAGCCCAGGGATGGGAGCCATAGATGGCAGTGGTCACAGAAAAGCAGAAAGGTGCTGTGTAAAAGGGCAAGGTTTAAAACCAAGCCATCAAAGTCGAATATACATTGCGAAAGGTTCTGAAAATTGGCTCCAAATTTGTCGTCGGACTCGATCTGTAGGAAATACTTCTTATAAATGCTTGCAAATGGAGTAGGAGGACTTTCACTATCGTGCTGCATTGGAAGGTGGAGTAAGATGTGTGGGATGTCGACTTGGGGGATCTGGGCTGGGGGATCCTTGTGAAACGGCGGATGATGGGTGGTGTGCTGCACTATTGTCCTCTGTGCCAGTGGCAAGAGGTGAGCGAAGATCCTTCATATTCTTAAGCACAAACGCAGGATTCTTTTTGGCATCTTTGAGTTTCTTGAACAGATATAAGGGCTTTTCGTTCATCTCTAGCCGTCGTTTTGTCCGGTTTCCTGAAAATTTTGACGACTAAATATACCCCAACGTTGTAAATGCAAATAGACTTACCAGGTGGCCCAAAACTGATAAACATCGCATAGTTCGGCCATTCATCGTGATTGATACGATGTTTCTTGAGGGCTGCTGGTAGTACCTTCCATGTGGGATCATCGAGAGTAACTCTCGCGTTATCTGACGGTTCGTGACTTGATGACAATGGTGTTACATATGCAGAGGCGGCCGAGGATTCGGAAACTGTTTCCTGAGTCGGGCTCCCCCTGAGAGTTTCCTCATTTGTTGGGCCCAACGCTGCTCGGCCAATCGCTTCTATGTCACTTCTCAGATAGGGAAGCTGCCTGCGAATCTTTGACTCTCCCTACAAACAGTTTAAATATGTAGGAACAGCAGAATTACGCCTTGCTTACCGATAAGCCCAAGGATTGGCGAAGCCTGATGATCTCGTCTGAGAAGGAACGTATGGCATTATTGATAGTCCTGTTGTCTTCCTCCAGGGTGCGCAAGCGTTGTGCTGGAAAGTCGGGGTATTTTCACTTTGAAGGAATAGCGAAGAGGACAAATCTTACCTTGGTCTTTCACAGAAGAATGAAGGTCTTCAATGGAAATATCCTTAGTGGCACCTTCAGCTGTTGTCCCCAGTCAGACAGTACCATGCACAGCAGCACTTGGCCCTTACATGTAGGTATATAGTCGTCCTCGGTGATGGGTATGTCATGGGTAAGTTTCAGGTGGTATGCAGATTTAAGGATGGAAAGTCGCTGGCCAACCGTTAAGACGCCCATTGCTTTAAGTCCTTCAGCGTCTAGCTGGCATAGTGAGTCACCTCTAATTTTATGTTCTATATATGGCACATTGCTTTCGTGTCTCTTGATCAAAAAAAATGTAAGGTTCATACCTCTGACTTGGCTTTCATATTGTGGGAACCCTTGACTTGAAAGCCATTGATGAACGTCAGATTCATCCCAATCCAAGAGATATTTGATGGGCGCATGCTGATCCATGGGTGATTTTATGGGTCAAGGAAAGTAGTGAGCAATGAAAGGACAAGCTGCATTGCAACGCGACCAGAACTGGAATAACAATCTGGTCGAATGTCTCCTGTTCTCCAACCAGGCACGTGAGCACAGCCACCTACTCATTTGTCCTCATCGCACTTGAATCGCGCAGGATATGGACGACCCCTGGGCAAATGCATGGGGAGAGCCAAAATCTAGCCTTCCAGACGCTGCTCTTTCGTCAGGCTGGTCTGCACCCTCGGTTTCCGTCTTGCATGGCGATAATGAAGATGATTTATCAGCGCCGTCTTGGTCAACAAAGCCAACGACGCGGTGGAATGACCAGGATGTATCTGCGGCTTCACTCTGGAATCACGATACGTCGGCTTCAGCATGGAACCCTCCACCCTCAACTTTCGACAGAATTTCTTTGCACGCAGATTCTGTGCAACACGAATCATCTTTCCAAATCCCAATATCGCCAGGCTTTCGGGAATTTAATGCTCGGTCTCCTACTCCTCCACCGATAATCGACAGCCCCCCAGCTGCAAGCCCCCCGCGAATCAAAACGCCAGATTCTCCTTCGCCAACCCTCCCCCAAAACCCCCCAATTGCCCCGTCTATTTCAATACCTGCCGCCGAAGATCTCGATGGATTTGGTACCTTTGAGACTGCTCCTGATACCGCCGAATCTGTGGGGTGGTCTCCTTCTAAGCCAGCCTTATCTTTGCCTTCGGCGGATGTTGCTGCATGGGATGCAACATGGGAAGAACCTATCTCTGGAACGACCGACGATAGCGATGAGGTAGACGATGCCTGGGAGGTAGCACGTCAACAGAAAGTGAAACAAGACCAGCATGTTGTAAGTACATGTTCTTTCTTTTTGAGAATTTGTTAACAACGGACCGTGCAGCCACCGGCACTACTTGCGACCATCCTCCAACAGCTTGAAGGACTGACCCAAGACCTTTGGCCAGATTCACCACCCTCAGCAGAAAGTGAGCGAGAAAGAGTAGACCTCGAGGACCTTGGTCTGTAAGTTCAAATCTCATCCACAATTGTGAGTATGAACTGAACCGGAATACGACTCAGAAATCCTATCAAATTAAGGCTAGTGCCAGAGGATCTGGTCCTCCCAATGAACATTCCATTCGAGAAAACCTTTACGACAAAACAATTATCAGAAGCGTTGAGATTGACGCGACATTCTCTTTTAACCCGCTCAAGTCCAATGGCTCTCTATATGTCGTCAAAGGGATCAACTTCATGGGAAGCGTCTATCAAAGCGAAACCTAACATTACTCAAGATGATATTACTCCTGCTGGATGGAAAATCTTGGAGCCCACAAAAGAAGGTATATCCACTGTCGATGGAGGAAAGAAGAAAGGAAGTGGAGGCCTACTCTCATTTTTCGGACGTAGAGCAACCAACACACCATCCGAACAAGCCATTGACAGCCCCTCCGCTTCTCCGGTCACTATTCCAGCCGTTGCTACCATTAAGACGGAGGCGTCGCCTAGAACCAGCGTCGATAGCATTCCTGTCCAGAGTCCAGCGGCCGAGAAATCGATGCCAGTATCGCCGGTTTCTTCGTTTTCTGGGCCGAGTGTACAACCACTCACCGACTCCAATTCAAACATTGGGATTATCTCAGAGAATGGTAACGAAGTTCCCACCCCTCCCCCCTCTGCTGTATCTCGCTTCCTTGGACGCTTTTCCTCTCGTCCCAAACCCTCGTCTTCAAGAGACTCTATCCCGCTCTCGGCAGATGACCTTGAATTTCTTTCTGACGTTCCGACAATCCATAGTGACACTGAGCAGAGTCCAGGACTTGATGCGTTGAGTATGATGATCAAATCCCCCCCTCTTCCTCTTCCGACAGCTTTACCTCCACCACTTGCCCCTCCTCCCAAGGCTCCTTCCCGCACTTTTCCCCACACTCCTCTAGCGCAAGATCGACGCCCAAGTAATGACTTTTCTTTCTTTGATCCCGATCAAGGGACAGCCAACATAACTTTGGCTAAATCGCCGCTCTCTCTCCCAACGATAGCGCCCATTCCACCTGTCAAACCTCCTTTGGGAGAGTCCGCACTGACCTCAAATATGAATTCTTCCCCCACCCACTCTGTCAGTTTAACACCCATCTCAGATAATCTACCGTCTCAGGACAACGAGCAGAGCTGGTCGTCATTTGACTACCCCTCATTATCAATGAACAAGCCGGCACCATCGCAGACGAAACGTTCTTTCGTACCAATTATGTCCTCGTCAAGAACACCCCCACCTCTTCCGAAACCCGGACTGGCATTCGCGTTGCCTCCTCCCCCTTCCTCAAATCATCGATCATCGTCAAGCAGCCCTGCCGTCGGATCGAATATCGCCTCTCCACTTCCACCTCCCCCTTCTTCTCGTTCTCACACACCTTTCCGCGCTCAGGCTCAGCCACCGTCCACAATTATCGACGAAGATGATGAATTCTCTGATTTCCTTTCATCCCCATCACAAATCACTCATCCTGCACCCTCTTCATTTGCCAACTTTGGTCCATCACCACTAGCCCCAATCCCTAGTCATCCGCCTCCTACACATTCCAACGACTTGCTCAACGATTTCATGAATTCTCCGCTACCACCAAAGCCCCCTGCAAAAACTGCCCCACTGGTCCCCCAGTTTTCAGGATCTCCTATACGGCCCCCATCGAATCCTCTACCGGAGATTACGTACGGCGTGAAACAGAGCAAAGTCCCCAGGAAGGCAGATCACTCGCGGACCCTCAGCTTGTTGGAAACAGCTGCCGCACGTGGGCGGTGGCTTGCTCCTCCTTCACCTCTCCCAGAAGCCTTACCTCCACCAGAAGCATCTAGTGGTAAATTATCGAACGTTGGCCCGTTTGGCGGTAATTCTATGATGCAGGTGCAACAGGCGCAAGCTGTTGCGACTCTAGTAGGCCATGCATCGAGTTCCACAGTCTCTTCAAATGGACATGGAAACTATCAAGACTGGAGTTTCCCCCCTCCATTGAATACCACATCCGTCGTTCAACCCACCTCGAATAAACCGCCGCCGCCACAACCGTCTTTCACCAGTTTGCAGCCTCCCACCGTTCCACTCTTTCCGAAGACAAATGGATCAGCGTCATCGTCAGCAAAGACCGGGGGGTTGTCCGCTCAAGATCTTTCATTTTTTGAAGGCCTCTGATCTTTTACTGTTGTCGCCATTTTATTGTTATTATTGTTTACGCACATCACTAAATTTTCGTTTTTCAATGGGTCCTGTGGGTGATTTTAAGCAGTGGGTACCGTCCAGCCAGCATTAATGTTCACCTTGGGAGTCTCACAATGCGGCGAGTGGTCAAAGCTCGCGACTTAGGATTCCATTCTTGGACCAAAGCCTCAGGAGCTTCTGCAGACCAAAGGCCTGGCTGGAATGCAAAGATTCCTGCAAATGTTTCTTCACCTGGCCCTGCCAAACGCAACCGATCCAAACTGTGATTTGACTGTGATGCTTCAATTTGGACCCTGGGTTTGTGCGTGCAGCAACCAGCGCAGACGAAGAGTACTCCCTTTCATTTGGTTGCAGCCATTTCCTCCCAAGCCTCCCCCCCCGCCAAGGTTGGGTATGTGCTTCGATATTATAGGAGTTTTCAGTTACTTACCGTAAACTACCTCTTTCTTTCAATTAGTTGCTGGTGAGGCTTACATTTCACCTTTGCTTCGTCTATCTCATACCTTTACACTCTCCTTTCACTACAATCTCGGCTTCTTGTTTGGCTAGTGCAGTTGGCTTGCAGTAACATTAATTCGCTGCTGCACAATGGGTGGGAAATCAAAAGTTTTACACTTCGACCACCTTGGGCCTTCAAATTGAAGCGTCACGGTTACATGGACCTAGTATCGAATAATTCGAATTGTTTGGACGCCGGATGGTCATGCTGTCGAAATGTTTTTCCTTTTTGAGCAATTCTACAACTACTCCCGCTGGTCGGGACTCGGGAGCGGGCTTACGCAAGGCTTATGATCACCATTTCTCTTCCTCACGAAATGACAAACTGCCAGTGTGCAGGGGTCTTTGTCGCTGGTGCTCACATGTCCGATGTTCGTGTCTTCAGGGCCAGTCCAGATGATAAGTATCAGCTTTTATCAGGCTGGGCAGGGCCTTCGCGATTTGTCCAAAGTCTTAAAATGTGGGCTCCCAAAATGCTGCAGCCTTGCAGGAGCCCCACTTTTCATCCGGAGCTATGTTCGTCGCCGTCGCCCTCATCCTTTGCCTCGCTGTCCTCGGCTGTGCCCGCCCGACTGATCAAGCATTGGAGAGGAGGCAAAGAGCTTCGGTCATTACTCGATGCACTGTTCCGAACACGGCAGCCCTCACTTTCGTGGGTGTTATCTTCTCCAAATAAACTCCTCATGATGAACAAAATTTTTGAACTATTTATAGGATGATGGTCCGTTCAACTACATGTATGTACCAGAGCTAGTGATTCAGTTTCGTGTTAAATTTCGTCTGAAAATCAGCTACGACATCAACAAGCTCCTGAAGGCCAATAATGCTGTTGGAACCTTCTTTTTCAGTACGTTTCAAAGATTTCAATCTGCCACTGATTGAAACCTGAAATTTTCAAGATGGACTAAATTGTAGGGTCCTTAAGTTCTAAGATGGAATGCTGTTGTTCATACCTAATCTTTCAGACGGTTGCATCTACACCGCAGAGAATGCGAAACGCGTAAAATTTGCCTATGATCAAGGACATCAAGTTGCATCCCACACTTGGGCTCATAGGGATTTGACAATTCTCTCCCGTGATCAGCGTGAGCGATTCAATTGGATCTCTGGTTATTTTACTGACTGTCCTCATAGTCACTTCGGAATTTGCACGTACGGATGGCAAGTTATCCTCTCATTGCCTATTCACAATCTTCATCATTAAACCACTGATTTCTTCAATAGAGGCTATCAAACGCATCACCGGAGCAACCCCCGCTTTTATGAGGCCTCGTAAGTACTAGTGGCTGCATTAAGCACTCTGTTCTAACCCAATTTCACTACTTAGCATACGGCAAATACAACAACGCTGTTCTCGATGTTGCTGGCGCTCGTAAACAATCGGTTGTGATTTGGGACTTTGAGTACGTTTACCCTCAGGCTTCCTGTAACTGTTTTACTTCATTTGGCTGACGCTAACTTTGTCCAGCTCTGGAGACTCTGGCGGAATCAGTGTAGCGGCCCAAAAGACTAGGTATACTCAGCTCGCAAACCGGCGTCCCAGCACTGTCCTGACACTCAATCATGAAACCCATAGTACAGTCCAGTTCATGCTTCTTTTCTTATATTTTCTAATAGCCATTCATCACAGCTTCCACGGCGTAATGCCATTTCCCTTTTTTTTCTCTGTGTCTAGAGCTGAATCTTTTTTTTTTTGCCAAGTTACGATGTGCTCCCTCATGCTATCAATCAGCTGCGCGCCAAGGGTTATAAATTCGTGACCGTTGCCCAATGCCTTGGACGAGCGCCATATCAAAGTGTTGGCGCACCCGCTGCACGCACCGTAAGTCGGACATGATATCTGTATTGCCCACAACTTTTTAAATTCTGAATCCAAATTCATGTTATCCTCAGGCTGCCTGGAAGTGTTAATTTCGACTTACTTTTGATTCGTTTCTTCTATCCACATCCCTGGCATCCTCAGGCTGCCTGGGAGTGTTACTTCCAACTTACTTTCTTGGACTTTTGATTCATTTCTTGG
>Ga0307513_10004130_pt1 | contig 19461 bp, 19 predicted proteins | sample 15_EM_MG_FD_202174 | JGI IMG/M metagenome (GOLD analysis project Ga0307513, IMG submission 202174) | Populus trichocarpa ectomycorrhiza microbial communities from riparian zone in the Pacific Northwest, United States - 15_EM | ecosystem: Host-associated > Plants > Roots > Unclassified | place...
CCCCCCCCCCTACCGTAGTTCTGATTGCAGGCCTTCTTGAACAAATAACCTGCTCAACTATATTCGTCCTTCTACACGCTCCACGCATCAGATCTTCGTCTCGAGTCTCCTCTCTTCCACCTTTACAGTTGAATCTGTTTATATCTCGAAACCTCGCTTGTGCGGGGAGAGCAGCGTGCTTTGTCGTGGCCGAGTAGATTCATCGATATATTCATTGCTCTTCCTCCTTTTTATACCCTTTACTTTTTTTTTTGTTTACACCCGCTGCTGCTGGTCATCAACAACCATGGCTCTGCTCGCATCGAAAAGTCAGTATGTTCACGGCGGTTCACACCTCCATGCTGCACCTCCTACGAGCTCGGCTCTTTCTCAAGCTTCCCCAACAAATTCTGAATTTTCTGACGGTACGGGTGTATTAGATGATATTCGGTAAGATGGGTCCTGTGATTGTATCCGTTGCGGTATTAACTGTTTTGTAGATCTTGGGATGAGCGAAGAGTTGGCAGTTGGCTGCGGGATATTGGTTGCTCAAAATACGAGAGTGATTTTTCGAGTATGTCTCGTCCGAGAATATGAACTTAGTGACGTGCCGGGGTGGCTAACGGGGGATTTGGCTCTAGGTAATAATATCAACGGGGAGGCTTTGTTGGAGTGCGATCATTCGGTTCTTAAGGAATTAGGGATAAAAAAGGTCGGGGATCGTGTGCGAATATTTGTTGCGATAAAAGCTCTGAGAACAAAGGCGTATGGGAATGGCAAAAAACGCAATAGGGTGAGTTTCTGAGAATTTGGATAAATACGTCGAAAACATGCTTACAAACTCTTTAGGATACTTTGGCTGCTCTTGATAACATGAATGGAATGCCACCATACCGTACTCCGACGCAGTCGCCGTATCATCTGTCTCCAAGCAATAAACGGTATTCACGAACTCTTCAAAATGACATTTCCTCCACCCTCAATAGCAGCTCATATAGCCGTCCCGATAGTCCTAGTGACTCGGAATACCCCCGGTCTTACCAGAGGAATGGGAGTGCTCGCAGTGTTATTAGTCCGCCGCTAGAATCCGGCCGTTCAAACTTTGGCCCCTCAACTCCGGCTTCTGGTTCTTCTTACCCGACAAAAACACCTAGGACTCCCTATGACTACAGCAAACCCCCTCAAACAATTGCCAATTCCCCTCACCATATGAAGCCGACTCACAGACAATCTCCAAGTTTAGACAAGGGAATTATGGGTCAGGATAATGTTAGACAGGTGAGTTTGATGCAGAAAAAACCCCTCCCATCTTGGCAGCCCTAACTTTAATTCGACAGGATGCGATCAAGGTTATTGGTGATGGTGGTCAATATCGTGTTATTAACATTAGTGATTGTAACACCCCGGAAACACTGATGCGTAAGATTATTAAGAAGTTTGGTATTATGGATCATTGGCCAAGCTGGGGTATTTATAATATTGTGGATGAAAACGGGAAAGATGCAGCTAGATGCCTCAGCGATACTGAGTTGCTTCGGATAGCCCATGATGTCAATCGGCCGGAGCGTACTAGGCTTATATTAGGGAAAAAGGTGTCACCACCACTGCCTTTATCCTCCGAATTTCGTGTTGCCCAGCAAATTGCGAGGGAACAGCAGGATATGGCGCAAAAGAATTCTTCGGCGGACGCTGTTTATGAGAACGCGAGCAACCTCAAGGTCAAGGCCTTAGTTGGGTCGGATCCCCGTGATATGCCGTCATCTCCAATGAGCACTTCAAGTCAGCTTTCCCCGGTCTCTGCTACTGCAACAGATCCAGCCTCACCTAGAAGTCGAGATTCGGGACCTAGCCGTAAGGCTTCAAAAAAAATCATGGCCTTCTTTGGGCAGCGTCCGCCTAGTGAATTGATCAGTTCAAATCTAGCAGAATACTTCCCGGATCATGAGCACAAGGTTTTGGAGAGGACTGTTCGCAACTCAATGAGACGCTCCGCCAGAATGAGCAGATACACCAATCGTTTCAGTGTTGCTACTACCAGGAGTTATGCGTCAAGTCTGAGCGATGCCCCACCCGTTCCAAGTGTTGGAGATGCTTGGTTGAATGCTAGTCCTATTTCAGCTATGCCAAATATTCCTAGCAGGGTCCCGAGACCATTGTCGATCCGAAAGTCGTTCTTGCCCTCAACATCCTTTTCGGACAACCGGGATTCACTCGGGGCAGTCCCAGAAGATGGAGAGTCGTCGCCTATGGGCTCCGAGAGGAAGAGCTACATGTCTTTTGATAGCAAGGAGGATTCTATTAGAGATTCCGTCAACGTTATTATCACAGATACCGATACTGGAAGCACCATGGAGAGCTATTTAGACACTCATAGCAATGTCTCTACTCCGGCCACTGAAGTCGACCCCCACGCAGCCAATATGCTCAACCAATTCTTAAACGCAGGGGAGTCGGAAGAGGAGGAGGAGGATGGTGAGGAGGAATACCAGGAAGATAGCTGGGGTGGCTTGAGGTGGATGAAGGGAGCGCTTATTGGTGCTGGGTCTTTTGGGAGCGTTTTTCTGGCATTGAATGCCTTGACTGGAGAGCTTATGGCCGTTAAGCAAGTCGAGATGGCGTCTGGTGGCAAGGAAGATGTTAGGAAGAGGAGTATGGTGGAAGCCCTGCAGAGGGAGATTGAGCTACTTAAGGATCTCCAGCACCCCAACATTGTCCAGTATCTTGGATCCAGCGACGAGGATGATTCACTCAATATTTTCCTTGAATACGTTCCTGGGGGATCTGTTGCAGCTCTACTGAACACCTATGGTCCACAGAAGGAACCCCTTATCCGCAACTTTGTTCGCCAGATCCTGACTGGTCTTGCTTATCTCCACAACAAAGACATTATCCATCGCGATATCAAAGGTGCCAATGTTCTGGTTGACAATAAAGGTGGCATCAAAATATCTGATTTCGGTATTTCTAAGAAAGTCGAGGCTGGCCTTCTCACCTCGTCGAGTCATAGACCTTCTTTGCAGGGGTCGGTTTTCTGGATGGCTCCAGAAGTTGTTAAGCAGACCTCTTATACTCTGAAGGCTGATATCTGGTCACTTGGATGCCTTATTGTCGAGATGTTCACTGGGACTCATCCTTATCCCGATTGTTCTCAGTTGCAAGCGATCTTCAAGATTGGTACCGGAGGATCTGCACCAGCAATCCCCTCGAAGTGTTCTTCGGAAGCAAAGCAGTTCCTTTCTCGTACCTTCGAGTTGGATCATGTCAAGAGGCCTACGGCCGACGAGTTATTGCTCAACCCGTTCTTGAATCCGATGGTTGGGCAAGGCCCGATGGGGGAATAAGGCAAGGGTGGAGTTTTCGACATGGCGTGATGACTTGTTATGATGATGGCTGGGTTGTGTTTGGTGTCTGTTTTTCTTTTTTCTTTTTTCTTCTTTGTTTTAAAAAAACGGGCTCGATTTTTATACTTCTTTTCTTGTTTACACCTTTTTCCCCGTAGGGAGTCCAAGTTGGCTCCGCCTTTCGTGTGGATCTTATTAACTTATTTTTTTCCACCCATTTTTTTATACCTCATCTTGCATGCATTATTTCAGGAGAGATATTTGGTGAGCAGCCTGGGGTTTTTTTACTTTTTTTACATTTTTTTTTTGATACACCATTTCCTCCCCTCCCGGTTATCTCTGCATCGCCGGCAATTGCCTGATTGCTTTGGGTCTCTTTTCATTTTCTTTAAATAATCTGGGCGGTTGTTCTGACAATGGTTATGCTATTGGAGGAAGCCTTGTCAGGAGTTTTAAGAGTGGTGTTAGGCATGGAAGGAGGCCTGGTTTCTGTGACCTTCATTACCACAATACTGGTAGCACCTTTAACGTAGTCTAGCTAGTGGTCACAAATCAATGGAATAGCTTATGATAGGACTAATTTGTGGCATCTTTTCTGCGGGTGAGATGTGGTTCTTTCTTTGGGCACTTGCTACAGTGTTCCATGCCTAATCTAACTCAGGCCTGAGAGTACAGTTACGGTAAGTACTGTACTGTAAATTGCTTGGAGTTAGTGTTCTAACACACATTCAGTAGTGGGCGCTGTATTTGGGGTGCAGTGGATTGGTCAGCTGTCTGGTTGGGCAGCCTACACCACAGTACTCTGCAGCACAGGCGTCGTCACGAGTGACAAAGGTTCACTGGGGCTGCTATTCCGGACTGCACCGCTACGATACGGTTGGCGCACGGGAGTGCCTGAATCAATCTGAGGCCGTGATGATTGACTCACTGGGGCATAGGTATTAGTATTGTATCATACAATGGGTGGTATTTTTCGTAGTATCATGATTATAATGGTTTTTGGTTTGGCACTGCGCAGTAGGACTACAGGAACTGTACCAAGTTATCGGGCTTTCCAGACACCAGTTGACCGTCGATCACGCTTATCATATTATATTATGATACCCTCGATATTTGGTGTGGAGGACCCTACCAGCTGCCTCCTAACCCTTAACGTTACCTTTCTTTTTCTTTTTATCCACCCCCTCCTCAAGCCCATTCCTACGGTGCGTGTTCAGCCCGGTCCCGTATCGAGTTCCTCTTCGCCATTCCCATCCTCTTGAAACCTCCCCCCACCATAGAAAGAGGAAAGACAATTCCGTGCGGGTAATTTTGTCGGCGGATACTTTGGCTCCTTCGGGCGCCCTTTAGTCGATCACTTCAACGTTACTGCAGTGGCACTACCGTACTGCTCTTTCGTTTATCATACAATGTCGCTTTCTCGTTTGATGAGCAAACGGGAGAAGCGCCCGAGCTCGCTCAAGAGGGGTAAGCCCGATAAGGTATGCACATTCCAGCCGCGGCCTATTCTTTTCTGTCTCTCTGGGTGGCAGTGACCTAGCTATATCTTACCTTGCCTTCTTTATCTTCTTTCTTCGCCTCATTCCGCTCCTACCGCTCCGACCCTCTTCCTTTGCAATGGGGACAATAAAATCAGAGTTTTGTTCAATCAGAAGCTAACGAAGCTATGCCAAACCCTCCCTGGATACAGCCTCGCCTCTTCTCCGGAGACCTCTACGGGGGTGAAGAAAAGCCGAGAAAGTCATTGTCCAAATCGGATGAGTCTACCAGTACAAATGTAGTAGTTGAAATGTTCTGGAACTGCCAAAACATCCTAGCAACCGCTTGGGGGATTCACTCGAGCTTACCAGGAGTGTCTATGCAGGTGACAAAGGTCGCGAATGAGCTGGCGAAAGCGGGCATCAAGGTCGAGGACAAGACGGTCCAGCGGGTGTTACGGGGTCGCTATGCGAACGGGAATGTCGACAAGGCGCTGCAGTTGCTTGTAATGATTGAAGACTCCAACGACGGCATTGTCTCTAGAGTTAGGAACGACGTGAAGATGTTGGGGGCCGAGAATAATGGTGGGGTTACTTGCTATCTGGATACGCTACTGTTCGCGATGTTTGCCAGGTTGGACGCTTTTGAGGTGGAATATCCATTTTCGAGCCCCTTTTCTTTCTCTTCCCCACCCCCCCCATTCGCCCCGGGGGGGGGAATGGATTTTTGATTGTGACATTGGCTGAACTGGGTTTCCTGCAGGCTATGTTATACAATGTGTTTGACGAAGATGACGAGAAGCGAAGGAAACTTGCCGCACTGTTACGACTGTTTGTGAACCTGCTGCGCTCGGGGCATTTAATTACCACGGATATAGTAAGGGGCCCCTCCTTTGGTGTTAATTGAGAAACCTGCATAACCCTTCTTTCTCTCCCCTTTTTATAGATTCGCCAGATACAGCAGTCCATTGCGGAATGTGGTTGGGAGGAAGCTTTGTCATCCCAGCAGCAAGACCCTTCGGAAGTGTTTACTTTTATTACTGATACGCTTCAACTGCCCCTGTTGACGGTAAAAGTCGACATTGCGCACGGGGGCAAGGAAATAGTTGAGGATGACCACAAGTTCATATCGGAGAGGCTTTTGAATGTGGCACTGCCCGATGAAGGTGCTGGTTTTAGAGATCCGATTCCTTTAGAGGCCTGTCTTGAAGGTTTGAATATCTATGGAATGGGCTAGTGGATAGATGGGCTTATTCGTGTATAGAATATTTTAACGGGCGTGTGGACGTTAAGCGTCAGCTCGAGCGTAGGGCGACGGCTGATACTGTACGTTCACATGATATGGAGAAGGGCTCGGCACTTCATATCGAGACGGTGGACTTAGGCAGTTCGCCAAATACGCCGGTAGCTACTCCGATATCCTCGCAGCCTCCTCCTTCCGCTCCCGCTCCTTCTGTCCCTGGACCTTCAACGGCGGGAAAACCTTCACTTGTTAGGACAGTTGAGGTTGAGAGCGAAATTGAGAGCAAGGATGGCAAGCTCAAAAGGTCCACCACCTTACGGAAGGAGATGTTACTACCAGCCTGGTGCTTTTTTAGTGTCTTACCTTTCTACACTGATACCTCACCTACTTCCGCACCAAAGACCTTCGCAGAGCACTTTTCGGCAAAGCGACCTGTACTGGGGTTGTGCCTGAAACGGTATTCCTGGAACGCGACTGGTGGGGCCCGAAGGGACCACCGAAGAGTGGACGTCCCATTGCAGATTGCGTTGCCTACCTTTGTGGCTGACGATGAGATGGGCGGAGATGATGATGGCCCGCTGTACGGGAACTTCAAATTAGTACTCCAATCGGCCGTGTGCCATCGTGGAAATTCGGTTCATAGCGGCCATTACATTGCCCTGATAAGAGGAGAAGATAAGTGGCTGCGTTTTGACGATTTAGCATACGCGAACAGGGTCCGTGAGATAGAGCCTGAAAAGGCATTCGAGGAAGAGAGCCCTTATCTGCTATTTTACCAGGTTCAGCCTATAGAGGATGATACCACGGCCACAACACCTAGTGTAGCCTCAACAATGGATTACCCGCAGGAAAAAAGGTGGTCAATGATATCTGGCGGATCTGGGAGCTCTTGCGCCCCAGACCTGGGAGTCGACAGGAGTTCTACCGAGCTTAATGACGACGAGCCGCTAGCGTTCAGCGACCCACCAGTTTATGAGAAGCACGACAGTCTAGACCACTGCCCGACGCCACCCCCACCATACATTGTCGAGAGCAAAACCTCTCCACAGCCATCCCCAACGAGATCCTCCCCGACAACGCCCGTCCCAACAGTGCCCTACAGATCTCTCCTAGACCCAGAAACAGGCCTCCGACCAACCTCCCGTTCCAACGACCGCCCGAGCTCCAAAGACGGTCCTCCGGTGGCCCGCTCCTCTAGCCATCGCTCGAAAAGTGAGGTGTCGGACAAACGCACGAGCTGGGCTTCGGCCCTAATGACTAGGGGTAGAAGCCAGGACAAAGAAAAGGGCCGTAAAAGTTCGGAGTGGGCTAGAATTGGAACGCCGTCTTGGTTGGGCGAAGGTGGGAGTAGGGACGAAAGAAGGGAGTCTGAGTCGCTGTCGTTGGGAGAGGCGGCGGTGGCGGTGGATGGGGATGAGAGGGGTAGTGTGAAGTGTAAAGGGAGGGAGCAGGGATTGAAAGAAGCTGTGTTTAAGGCTATGGAGAAGAAGGGGCCGAAGGAGAAGGAGGAGAAGGAGAAGGGTAAAGGGAAGGATAAAGGCAAAGGGAAGGAGGCGGTGAGGAGGAGGGGGAGTAGAGATAAGGATCTGCGGGAGTGTGTTATTCAGTGATCACTACCCGATACCCAGGTACGGCCATGGGATAGCGTGCGTTCGTCATTTGTTTCAATAAGGTTATTTTTCGTTTGTTCTTACTAAGGGTCTCCCTATGTTCACGGAGTTTACGGAGGGCGCTTGTTGGATTACCACTGGGAGGGATGTACCTTTCTCCTCTACTATAGAAAATCAAAACAAGAGCACTTGTTTCTTGCGTACTATAAGTACCGTATACTATGCTCGTGGCTATAATATCATAACCAAAAGACTAGAAATAGCGGAAGGGAAACTGGAGAGGGTTTATGAGAGCCAACGTATCTTCCTCCCTTATCTGGGCCATTCATTTATTTCATCACTGCAGTCGTCTCCGGCTATACCTCTCAAATATACACAGGTCATTCAAGTGTTACCATGCATCGTAGTTTGAACAGTTTCGAAGTCTGTGATAATATAAGCAGGATTTAGAGTGGCGGAACCCTAACTTACTAACCAACTTGCCAATATACCGTATTATCTCGTCAAATTCGGTATCTCCGTACAGGGTTCTAATCTCCACACCATGAGGACACGCCCCTAATAAAGCCTAGTTATTAACAAAAAAGGAATAGGAACACTTTGTTACTCACGATTGAGCTGGTGGGCGGGGGTTGGCGCAATCCTCCTATTCCTTTTTTGTTGATAACTAGGCTTTATTAGGGGCGTGTCCTCATGGTGTGGAGATTAGAACCCTGTACGGAGATACCGAATTTGACGAGATAATACGGTACAGAAGGTAAGCATCCAGAAATCTTGGCGTTTCCCGGACTGAAACCGTGCCAAGATTTCAGGCTACCCTTTGGAGCGTGTTAAATTATCTCTTAATATGGGCCCTCGGCAGATATGCGGTTTTATGCATCCTCATCCCCAAGAGAAAGAAGTAAGATGGCGAGTGCTGCGTGGTGACACTGTTGTACTGTACCAGTATGTACATTCCCTCATTGTCTTGACTTAGATGTTATGTGCCGCATATTCTGGCTGCATATGATATTATCGTACTGTATCATGTAGCTCAGCTCGCTCTTAATTAACAGAGAGCAGTTCTGAAGTCTAGCGACCTGCCAAACTTTCTATATCTTTCTCGCCCACCTACCTGCTTACCACATTCACCCACTCTCATCCGTGAACCCCTTGATTGTTTCACGAGCCCTGGGCATTTACTTCCTCTAGTAGTAAGTATCAAGTACTAGTAAACTCCCCCCACCCCCAAACCTCCTCCTTGAGCACCAAAAGTTAATAAAATATCCGCAGAGCAAAATGTGGGTTTGCCCCCTACTTTTACAGAGGCTCCTGTCCTCCACTCCAAGATCAATCCCAACTCTAACGGTCTTGGAATCTGTATATAGGAATCTACTTAATCTGGGGTGTCTTCAATCCTAGCCAATATGCTCCTGAATAACTTGATCTTCTGCCACAGCTCGCGGGACCCAAACTACGGCTTTAGCTTCGCCTTCTTCCTTACCCTAACGTCAGACTCGTAAAGCAAGCTACCAGATTGTCGGAAGTATTACTTCAATGTGATGTGCGGTACAGATATGTTCGGCCAGTGGCCAGGCTACGGTACTTGGGATGTGGGTACGAGGAAGTAACTAGAGTCATATTGATGTATGTTGATACTGCGGATTGCTATAAAGTACCGCAGTCTCGGGCGCGTCTATAGGAAAGCAAGAAAGCAAGCAAGCAAGCAAGCAAGAATCAATCTCTCTCTTTCTCTCATTTTTCAAGTCCCATTACTTTACACTGCATCTCCGGCCTTTTCTGCGCGACCTCCGACACAGATAAACACTACCAGGCCAACGCTCTGGCAGTGGCCCTCCTGCTTGCAGCAATGGCGATGCTTTGACAGCGCTGGAGGTAGTGGAGCGCATGCGGCCGAAGACCAAAAGGAGGGAAGAAGGTCGTAGTTGGCTTGGGGACTTTTTAAGATTGTGTCTATTGGCGGGGTTCATTGTGCATCTGAACTACTGGTGGTTCGGAGGTGTCCATGACATCAAGTTCGTTTGCGCCCGGCACACTCACTTCTTTACGAAGCCAGTGAGGATCCTGGGCGGGTTCCGGCTCATTGGGCAGATATGGAACCCCTCTTGATAGTGCTGTTTATCGCGATATTGATCACCGGTCTGCCCTGGGGGGAACAAAGAAGCATAGAAACACAGCTTTGAATCGCCAGAAAGTGCGGGAGCCTGAAGGCGGCTCTTACCCCTGCGAGTTGGACAAGGAGTATTGGGCTCCCCACCTTCAACTCCCTCACCCGCTACCGGTATCAGCTCTGCATCATCGATCTCCAACCATGGGGGGGGGGGGGGGGGGGGGGCGAAGAATAATGGGAGGGTTCTATTCGCTACTTGGGCTCTCGGCTCTGAAGCGCTATTCATTATCCTATTTGTTGAGCTTATGTTGGCGTATTCGGGGAATCTAGGCTAGATTAGTTGGGTTAATGATGATGCACAATTAATCCCCCTACTAACTGGGTGTGGGGAAATGGCATTGGTGCTTTGGAGATTGTATAAACAGAGGGTTAAGATTTGTTCTTTTGAACTATGGTACTGGGGAATAAGTGGACCAACTGTGTCCTTCACCTCATAAATTATCACTCGCTAGCCGATATCGTAGAATCTCGAAGAATTGAACTATGTGATAATATATGGTAAAAAATTCCCTGCCTCAGAAAAAGAAAAAAATAGTGGCAAAAAAAGAGCTGCTTGCCTCAGCCCCTCCGAGAGACCTGGAAAATCTAAAAAACATGGACCTTACCAGAGGAGGCAACTCAAAAGACATACATATAGTTCAATTATTTGAGATTATACAGTAGCTTGCATACCAGCGGTAGAAGAAACCACCTTCTTCACAGCAGACACGACGGGAGTGACGGCTTTCATATCCGGCCAGTGCGATGCCGGTGCCACTTCCACCGCATATGAATCGCTCCCAACCACCACTTGTCCCACCTTCCACGCAACATATCCACGGAACAGCAATCCGCATGCCGACCCGGACACCTGTCTTGCAACCTTACACAACTCAGTCGGTGGCTCAGGCAGCTCATACAACTCTGCAATAGGCCGAACTAAGGCTGCGAAGCCAGCAGCGGAGGACGCAAGTCCAGCAACAGTAGGGAAGCTGTCCTCTGAGACGGCGTGAACTCAGTACCCGCTCAGCTTAGGCAGGGACAGGTTGGCGTCCACGAGGTTCTTTCTCAAAATTTTGAGTTTGCAGAAGCAGGTGGTTTGACCGGCCCCGAGATGTCCTGAGCTTCACCATTTAGCCAAAGGGAAATTCTCGGTGAAGGTGCTGCTGCAGGCTGCATTTGTGTGGGTCCTTAAGTCGCCATGAGAGAGGCTGGAATTGGTGGGGAGATTGAGCTTTGTGTCGCGGTTGCCTCATTTCCTATTTAAGAATATGTTAGATAGCGGATCGTTCGATTTTAAGGTTATAGGAGCAAGGAATGGGGGAGAGGAAGATCTGGTGGGGATGAAGCTGAGTCGGGGGAAGGAGTGGTAAAAACACACTTGACTACACTAATGTTGACAGGGGCGGCAGCGTCACTCCAAGAGGTTAAGTCCCAAACCCTCAAAGCTTCCCCGTCAAGCTTTGTTATCTGGAGAAACCTCCCCTCTCACTTGAGCGGAAACGTTTTTGTTTCAATCCCTCACTCTTCCCACAAACCCCACCAAAAATGCCCAGCTTAGAAAATCTCAACCTCTCCGCCGCGGCTACCGGAACAGACGCATGTCAAGTAGCTCACTCCCCCCGTTCAACATGGCTGTCCTCGACGAAACCCTTAACCTCCTGCGACTCTTTGAAAATAGGCTAGATGCTCCCCGCTGGACATCATGAGGCCTCTAATTTAAAGCTCAGTGTCGACTAGGAGTTCTCGAAAGTCCTCCGGGGGAACATGGAGGCGTTGAGTTCGGAGCGTAATCCACTGTATCAAGGCCTGTGAGTGGAAATTGGATATACCACTCGAAGGAGATGAGGGAATACTTGGTAAGCTCGTAGATATAGCCGAGAAAGTCTATTTTGACTCAGAAATCGAAGGACGAATTATATGCCAGTTCCCCAAACGCGCCCTAGGAAAAACGGCTATGATCTGGCAAGACTTATGAATTTCGCCTATGCATCTCCAGTCACTGCCAGGTCTGCATCTTGGGTCCTGATGCTGGCACCCCCTCCGAGGACGATGAAACTTTCGCGATGATCTTCACCCGACATTTCCCAAACAATGCGGGCGGCCTCCATATCTGCTAATTGCACTGGAAGGAGGGGGCAGTGTTCTCAGCCGTCTGGGGGCCCGGCGGGGCCCCGCAGGGGGACTGCCAAGAGCCCCAGACGGGACGGGGCGGCTAGCTGTAGTCCGTCCGGGGCGCTTTAAGGGCAGGACCACCGTCTTTAGGCAGGACGGCGGGCCCTACAGGGTGAGACATGTTAGTGCAGGGCAGGGGGATGGACGGCGGGGGACGGCGGGGGACGGCACGAATGATGTATCATGATGCTATATGATTGGTTCGGAGGTGCATTATTTCAACTTCGGCTAGTACCGGAGGTCCAAGTGCTGGACTACAGTCCCCTACAGTCCGTTCGGTCCTAACCTTCCAGGGCGTAGTCCGTCCTAGTACCCCAAAAAAGACGAACTATGAGCCGTAGTCCGTCCCGTCCTACTCCGAAGACGGACGGACTGGACGACTGGGAGGGGGGAAGATTGAGGCATGGTTTGGAGAGGGGATGATTGATCTGAGGCAGACACAGACAAGGATTTGCTTTGGAGGTTTGCTGGGGCTGAATGAAGATGGGGGAGGAGATGAAATTTTTGCTTTGGAATTTTTTGAGATCCGGCTAGTGAGATGCCGGTGCCACCTGCACTGCCATGAATCGCTCCCATCAACTGTTGTCCCACCTTCCATGTAACATATCCACCGAACCGCGGTCTGTAACCAGACTCCGACCCCTGTCTTGCGACCCGGGACAACTCCGTCCGTTACTCAGGCAGCTCATCCAAATCCGCAATAGACTGAACTAAGTCCGCGAGGCCAGCAGAGGTGAATGCAAGACCTGGTGCAGAAGAGAGTTGTCCTCGGAAATGGCATGAACACCATACTTGCTCAACATAGGCAAAAACAGACTGGTGTCCTTCTAGTTCTTTTTCAAAATTTTGGTTCGCGGAAGCACGAAGTTTGCCAGGCTCCGGAGACGTCCTGGGCTTCACTATTCAGCTGAAGGGAGCTCTCCATGATGCTGCTGCTACAGGCCGCAGTTATGTGCGTTCTTAGATCAACTTGAGAGAGAAGGATATTGGTGGAACGATTGAGCTTGGTGACGCGCTTGCCCTAGTACCTATTGAGGAATATATTAGATAGGTGATCGTTTGATTTTGGGGTTATAGGAGGAAGAGGCGGGGAAGCGGAAGATCAGGCTGGGGTCGGGTGGAACTGAGTAGGGGATAGAGGGGGAAAAACTCACCTGGAGACATCAATGTTGAGGGGATGGTTGTGCCTGCAGAGTAGACCTTATTGGCAATAATTTCTTCTCGGAATGTCTTGATAAAACAGAAGAAAGCAAAATACCAGCTCACCCGGAAAATTGACGGTCTTTCAATCGGGAAGTGAAATAGCATCGCTAGGGCTGTTACAGGTAGCTCCCCAACAGCCCTGTCATTTCAGATCAACCTAAATTGTGCTGTTGCCAAATCATTTCCACAACACCACCTGCCAAGGCGACAGTTTTTATTTCAACCCTTCCCGTCCTTGTGATTACCGCACAACCTCACCACCATTATCCCCACTACCACCTGCGCCAACCCCATCATATCGCCCATATTCACCAAAGGGTTGAAACCTGTTATCACCAACAACGGGTATTTCGGAGAGCTTAGATGGCACTGGCACAAGCGTGGTCACCCAGCGCTCGTTCCCTGGAGAGCGTTTTTAAGGTTCTAAGCCACCATGATCACCCGTTTGTCATGGTTGGAACATATGCACTTACGTGGATGGGAGTTCCTGTGCATACGGGATATGTACATATTGCTTACCCCCTTATAATTTCCTGCTTCCTATTTACTGACATAACCGTGATAGATAATGGATATCCTTGTAAGAACGCCACAAGCGGCATCTATATGCCAGTCGTTAGCTCAAACCAAGGAATGGATGGAGGTCAACGATGCGAGCATTCCAGGGCTAGTTTCGTTGGCAGAACGCAAGGAGCAACGCTCTGTCGCTCGCTTGAAGAGGCTGGATGATCACTGGTATATTAGCCTGTGCACGGAGGACACCTACAAGCTGATGGTTGACACCAAGAAGATCCAAGTGCCGCATCCCATTAGCCTGAACGCTGGGTTGGTGGAGTCGGAATTTCATCCCAATCCCACAGATCGGCAAGTCAGGCCCTTTCTTATTACCGATAAAAACATCAAATTTGTGTGGGCCGAGCCAGTCACCTTTCCCGTTTTCATACCAACCATTCCCGAATATTTGGACTCATGCCTAAGCTGTACTGGGGGCCGGAGCCACCTGGAGGATGAGTCATGTGGTATTCCTGAATGCGACCTAGACTATTTGTCAAGATATCTCGCCCTTGATTCGCCCCATCAGCAGGACATACTTCTCTCCAAGGTTCATCATGCCAAGTTGTTGGAAGATTATTTTATCAACCGTCAGCGGCGGCAAGAGGCAAGGATGAAAAAGGTCCTAGAGAGACGTAGGAAACGTTCTTGGCATCGCAACTCCGGGCCACAAGTACCTTTTGTGATGCTAGACTTGTGAGGTTACGTCCGACAGCGATCATATCACAATCTGGGACAGTTCTTGTTTTCATAAATCACAATTGTCAACCCTTCTGTGTGTTTCTGCGGCAGCCCGACTCGGTGGTAAGATTGGCAGATATTTCTTTTCTAGACTCGGGTGATTGGTGGAGGGGGTTTTTCATATTGTTACTCCTTTTCCCATGTTGTTACTTGCGGGCAGAATCCAGAGCAGTGACACAGAGGGGCTGAGTTATATTCATCATGTTGGGTGTGCACTAGCATTGTCGTCTTGATTCATGTTGCAAATAACACTAGGAAGACAAATCCGAAGCATAATTGATCTCTCATCCCCGCGTTTCACACAGAGCCCATTTTTGCTTAACAGCCGCAAATCAATTTTCCCACCTCTGTATCATAGTGTTCAAATACCTTGCTTCCGCCGCTGCCCTTACCATGAATCGCTCCCATCAACTGTTGTCCCACCTCCCATGTAACATATCTACCAAACACTGATCTGTGACCAGGCTCTGACCCATGTCTTGCGACCCGGGACAACTCTGTCAGTTACTCAGGCAGCTCATCCAAATTCGCAATGGACAGAAATAGGGCGGTGGGGCTGGCGGAGGTGAACATGGGACCTGTTGCGGATGTGGGTTCTCCTCGGAAAGCGATGAACACCATACTCGCTGAATATAGGCAAGGGTGGACTGGCGTCCTTCGAGTCCTTTCTCAAAGTTTTATGTTCGCGGAAGCATGAAGTTTGCCAGGCTCCCGAGATCAGTGTTCCCAACGGGCCAGGCCACTCATAGGCCAGCCTATAGGCCATAGGCTAGGCCAGGCCAGGCCGCTCCGGAAATGGCCTAGGCCGATCTAGGCCGAATTCGAGCGGCCCGCGAAAGCCTATCAGGCCTGATAGGCGCCTAGGCTATATAGGCCAGGCCGGTCTATCAGACAATCGGTACTAAGCCTATACGGCCTATAGGCGGGCCCGGCCAGGCCAGGCTCAACCCTTACCAAGCCTACAGGCTCGGGCCAGGCCAGGCCCTAGAGAATTCCCATAGGCCAGGCCAGGCTTTGCTGCGGCCTGGCCTACCTGGCCCGTTGGGAACACTGCCCGAGATGTCCTGAGCTTCACCATTCAGCCAGAGGGAGTTCTCCATGATGCTGCTGCTACAGGCCGCAGTTATGTGCGTTCTTAGATCAACTTGGGAGAGAGGGACGTTCGTGGAAAGATTAAGCTTGGTGTTACGCTTGCCCCAGTACCTATTTAGGAATATATTAGATAGGTGATCGTTTGATTTTAGGGTTATAGGAGGAAGAGGTGGGGAAGCGGAAGATCAGGCTGGGGTCAGATGGAGTTGAGTAGGGGGTAGAGGGGGAAAGGCTCACCTGGAGACAGCAATGTTGAGAGGGCGGTTGTGCCTGCAGAGTCGACCTTATTGGCAATAATTTCTCCTTGGAATGTCTTGACAAAATAGAAGAAGAAAGAAAAATACCAACTCATGTGGAAAATTGACGGTCTTCTCGATCGGGGGCCGGACCCGGCGTTCAGCGGGTAGGGAGAGTTTCACTTCCTCAAAGATCTGGACACAGCGAAACCTTTCCTCTTTTAATGGCTTCACCCGCAAACATTGCTCAAGGGGCGTCTAGGCCTCGAACCTTTGGTCAAGAGCCCGCCCCTTGTAGAGTCTCGCCTTTTTTTGCTGCTTCTCATCGTATGCCTTTTGGATGCCCTCGATGACAAACATCCCAATTGTGTTGGCCACTGCGCCGGCGTTCTGTTTCAGGGTACCTAGACAAAATGTTAGGGCCAAGCTAACAACCATGGTCATGCGAAGCTCCCAAATAGGGGGTGACAAACCAATGATTGTTGATTTCATTGTGGATGATGGAGGTTTTACAGGAAACGAGAGGCAAAACCGATCTGAATTCCCCAGTCCAATTTTGCCTCACAGTTCTTGATATCGCTCGATCTCGACATTTGCATAGTAATACTGAACGCAGCTCATAGTAATCAATGTTAGTATCACTGCAGAAGTAATGTGAGGGCGAGTGCGTGAATACATATTATTGAGGAGAGGAGCGCGAAGGTAAATGGAATTGGTAGGAGTGTTAAGAACCAGAGGAGTACCTTAGATTTGAAATAGATGGTCAAAGCCAGACGATAGGAGCGGTATTTGGGGGAAGTGAGGGATAGGAGAAATGAGGGAGATGAGAGGAACATGTTTTTTCTCTGAGTGGAAACCTTTTTCTCCTTCTGAGGGCAGGTTTGGCGAGATGGGTATGGGTTTCCTTGATTTCCTTGGTGAGAGCCAAGGATGGTGGACAGCGCGGGAGAGAACAATGGGAGGAAAGGGGGGGTGTTTATTTGGTGGTCATGAAATGTCACTCGGAAAGGGGGAAATCGGAAAGACCTGCCAGTAGGATCCGGATAGCTCTGTTTCAAATTGCAAGACTTGGTCTACCGCGCATATTTTATTCCTACCGGCACCGTAAATTCGGGAAAAGCGGGATCACGAATTGGTCTAATAATTACATGTCCCTCCGGTTACCCAGGCCTTGAAGGTTTGATGGTGACCACCCCTATAAGAAGAAGTTTACTTCCCAGGGCATTGAAAGCAAGCGTTTCCCTTGACATAGAGACCTCTATATAGCCGCTTCTCCCCCCCCTTCTAGTTGGGTCCAAGGCTGAGTCAACGCTTTGAAAACTTCCTATTTAAAACCTCATCTTTTACACTAGTCGGATGAAGTTTATTGTGGTGAAAAAGTGGTGCCGGGAGCAGCCGGTTATGGCTTCCGGCGGGTGGGATGGTGGGACGCCAGACATTGTTGGTAGTGGGAGGTTGGGCTCCTTTTGGTTGCGCTGGAATTTGAGAATTGGTGCGGGGAAAGCATCGCGGCGAGGAGTCTAGGCAGGAGCTATTCATGCTGCTTGGTGGTTTGGGCTTTGGCTTGGGGTTGGAGGGGTGGGAATTGCGGAAATTGCGGAAATTGAAGGACATGTTCTTACGGTTCCTCTTTCTGGTTATGGATTGAACGATATCCGGTTGGTTGAGTAGCCTGAGGACGAGGGGAAGATAGTTAGAATCCAAGATGAGCTGCGCCAGGTGCTCAAACCTGCTTACATATGTTAAAAGGTCTCTGATTAGTTCATGGTTCTATACCCGCATGGAGAGCTAAACCTTACGAGAAATCCGAAACCATTCGGCATTCCCACCAAGATAGCACTGACGACTTTGTTCGTGATTTCCTTAATCCTCAGAGGATGCGCCTTGTCCTACCTTCTCTCCCTATGGGCTTTACGCTCCGCATGTTCCTTTTCACTTTTTCCGTCCTCTCTCCCTCTCACTCTCCTAAGACTTTGACGACAGTTCTGATCAGTCCTCGTTAATACCGTTTAGCCTCCCGTCTCCGTTTGAACTACCCACCCCCGGAACCGCCCTTCCAAAGATATTCCAAGGACTCCTGCTTAAGGACCCGGCATAGTCAACTCTCCCAATAGCTGGGTCAATAGTTACTGACCCTCCCTGGCCATTGGTCTCCCTATTTGTGCATTTAGCTGTTCCATGTGGTTCCCCCACCAATTTGCAGACACCTTGATCACCTTCTTTATCTCCAAACAAAACTTGTTGGCTACTCAGAGGGGGCAGCGGTAGTGGCAGTTGCACGGGGTATACTGAGGTTGGCCTATATGATCTTCAGCAGTACAATAACAAACGCTTGTAGCTGAGGCAATGCTGCTCTATGCAGCAAATAGTGGTAAAAAATACCGGGGGATAAAAAATTGACAAGGGTTTAGAGGTTGGGAAAAAATAAAACTCTTCTACTAAATCCAGCCGCTGCTCGTTCCACCCCTGGTTCCTTGATTTTACCTCTTTCCTCTCCTCCACAGTCTCCGGTCAGCATCCCATCCTCTTTGAATTTCAGAGATGGTTCTCGCTCATCCCACAAATGCTTCATTGCCAATGCAGATCTTACTCTCTCAGAAAATAAATCTCCAGCCTCCTGGACTCCACAACCGCTACCTTCTGCTCGAGAAAGAGTGCCGCGGTCTTCCTTCCAGCAAAACTCCACAGTAAACTACTTATCTACATTAGATGAGGGAGGAAGATGTTAGAAGGGAAGATTATTGTTTTTTTTGATAATTCTGTTTCTTCCTTCCCTTCCCTCCCACACTGCGGGGAGACTGTGGAGGTGACGGGGAGTAACAATATGAACCGCATTTTTCAGGATGGATCCTGAATTTATGCCACCACCCTTTCGCCCAAACACCAGATATTCGTTGCCGCCACTGGCAGTTCGGCCAGTCGTACTATTAATGGTGAAAGACCGCAGAACCGGGTCCCTAGCCAATTCAAAGGATAAGATAGGTTTTGGAGGATGGTAGGCTGGATATTTGGACACAATTTCTTGCCTGAACACATGATAATCTAAAGGCGATTCTGTGATTAGCCCATTGCCCACATCTGGGCCCAAACCAGCCATCCTGCGTGCATATGTCTTAACTGAGTTAACTCTCGCGAGATGTCCATTCGGCTGGCTAAAAACAAGTGACAGGGTTTGTTCTGCATGGGGCTAGACGTACTGCGGGTCTTATGAAGAAGATCAATGGGGATGGGAGACTGCCTGCTGGCCATAAAGCTGTTTGGATACTTTGATTCTGTGATTGGAGGGGATGTGGGACGGTGTGGGGGTAGTGAGCGGGGGGATTGCATTGTATGTGCAAGGCTTGAGATGGCACAGTAGTTGAATTCGTTGGTTTGCTGGTTTAGTTGTTTCGCGGTCTTGTTAACTTACCTGACGTCTGTGGTATAATCACTCTTGCTTGGTTATATTAAACGCTTTTTTTTTGGCCTGGTTCTCAGTTTTCCCAGGATGTCCTTCGCCTCATAAATTATCACTCGCGAGCAGATATGGTAGAATTGTTGAATTTTCCGTACTACTTCTACTACGATTGGGGAGAAACCCCCAATACTTATAGAAAGCAAACGCGCTACTGAAATGACTTCCGATATACGTAGTCTATTACATCATGCTCCATCACCATGAT
>Ga0307513_10004131_pt1 | contig 19452 bp, 23 predicted proteins | sample 15_EM_MG_FD_202174 | JGI IMG/M metagenome (GOLD analysis project Ga0307513, IMG submission 202174) | Populus trichocarpa ectomycorrhiza microbial communities from riparian zone in the Pacific Northwest, United States - 15_EM | ecosystem: Host-associated > Plants > Roots > Unclassified | place...
TGATAGTCGGTGTATTATCCGCACCATCCGAGGAACGATCGCTCTCATCGTCCGCCGCGCTATTCCCACGCGGGGGAGAAAGGTTTATGATATCCTCGTTGGAAGAGGGTTCGCTACTGTAGAAACCCTCCGGGTTAGTGGTTATCCACGGATCAAGTTTCTGCAACAAGACTCACCGCCTGGCCTTGACTCGAACGGCGGTTGACATCGGAGAGGCTTGGATAAGCTGGAAATGGCTATAGTCACAGATGTCCCAGCCTCAGGCAGTGACGGGTTTTTGATAAATTTCTGCAGAGCTGTTGAGTCCGTTGCCAAGGTGCAGCTTGCTTGCAGCCCAACACACAAGTGATGGATATGTTAAATCCGACCTTCATTGGGTGCAGACGCCCAGGCCACTAGTACCAATCGTGCACGCCGGAGGCCCCACAGCAAGGCGCAAGGCCAGTGCTCGTTCAAACGCGGGGGTGCGATAGGGCAGCTTCCGCGCGGCTTGTCGACTGAACCACGTGAAGTTCAGCAGGATTACACAGGTGCTTGGGGGTTGCCAAAACTGTTACCGAGGCATTTTGCTCAGTATTGGGTTGGTGATACATCACCAAGGCTATGAAGGCAGAGAAGACCACGAAGTGTATCACACCGGTTCACAGGCCTCTCGACCTCATGTTGACCGTTCACACATGTAAATTGTACACTCAACGACCCTTCGTTCCACCGTCTATGCCGGAAGATCTCCCTCTTTCCCGCCCGCCTTCATTGTAGCCTCGTATTTGGGTTTCCGAGTGCTGAGAAGGCCACCTGGACGACGATCATCTTGCTGAACAGACCCAACCCTGCACACTGCACACTTGAACCAGACATTGTCCTCGTACAGGTGGTATCTGTCGCATTTTATCGTCAAGAAAGCCCCCCTCCCCGAGACCGGTGCAGGCGAGATCGCCGTCCCAGGAAGGATGAAACGAATGTACAGTCCCAGGAGCAAGAAGCCCCGGGACCATGCTAGGAACTTTGGAGGTAACGTTGGAAGTGTCCATCGGCCACTCGCCATCGAGTGGACGCGGCCCATCGCTTACAGCAAGCTGCACAGACGCACGCACTACCACGGCTCGGAGTATAGGATATACGACACTCCCGACCTATGGAATTGTAACGAGCACTGCACAAATCTCTGATTGATTTGGGCCGCTCGTGTTTGCATCGAGCACTTCTCCTTTTTTCTCCTTGGTATGTCCTGTGTCCATCAAGTATTGATTCAAATAATACTCTCATGTACGTGCTGGCTCAAACTTATGCTGAAATTCAACTCTGTTGCGCAGGTCGTTAAAGGTCTACCCTCCAGGCGAGCGTTTTGACCATGACAAGATTGAGTATCAACTTTCTCGTATAAATAGAGGAGGTGGAGCCTTTTCAAGATCGTCAATCCGTCTCCTCCGTCGACAGAGAGACACAATGACCCCACGCCACAATGGCTAAGTATGACAGGTACAAACTCGAGCCGTTTATTTCACTTTGTGGAAGCTGAGGTAATCAACGACATATTTGCGGTTTGTGCGAGACAAAGGACAAACCGAATCGCCGAGGAGGGTACATCGACGAGCTAGTCGCTTTGTTGAACGTTGCGTTGACGATGGCGGAGCGGATGAAAAGATGACAGGTAGGATGGCGAAGCTTTGTAGGATAAGAAGGTAGCATGACAATTAGAGAGTTGAGGTACTGACCTGGCCTGCAAGACCTGTCAGGAGGATATCGTTTTTCATCTACGCCTGGAGCCTGTCACAGCTTTTTAGACTACTCCATTGACAACTGCACCCGCCGTTTTGGTCGCTATCGTGACAACGTCGGCGGAGAACATTGTGAGAATCGGCACAATAACGCAAAGGTGTGGGATCCGAGAGGTCGGATACCCCCGTGATATGTGCGCGTGATGTTGGTGATGGGAGCAGCGTTGTAGATCGAGAAGACCCGGTGACCGAAGGTGACCGCCCCGAGCACGAACCGCCGAGGGAACTGCAGGCCTCTGAATTGCAACCTGCGAGTGGTAGACCTGCGGCCTCACAACCGTTCCTCCAACATCGGTATGCCCTCAAATCTAGTAGATCGGCGTCTGCCCAAGAACGCCTGGTTCCACAGTTCGAATCAGCCACGACTGAAGCGGATATCCTCATTCCATGCACTTGACCGCATTCCCCGTCCACAACGTCCATCTTCTGTCAAGGTTTGTATTTCCCGGGATTTGTATACTGCAGTATGACTGCCCAATGAGGCTATTCAATGATATATGAGTTGCACCGATCAATCTGGCTCTTATCCGGTGATGCTTTGCCCTCCACCGCCCTAGCAGTTCCTGTGGAACGTCGTGCTTTGACGCAGTAAGTGTACGCGGCGCCGGAACACCCCAAACAAGGTTCTGAGGAGCAATGCATGGTGTGCTGGCCAGACGGGGAGGTTGGAAATAACGGATTGGGGCAGGAATATAATTTTCGGGTGGTAATGAATCATAACTGGTTGACAGGCATGGCAATCAAACGTGCTGGAAGGTCCGACATTGGGAAGAGGATTAGTCGTGAAGACAAGTGTGATGCCCTTCTGCTTCGAAAGGACGAGCACAACGAGGAGGCAAGGTGGGAGTTGCCTAAGCGGAACAGTATCGGAACGGTCAGTGTGGGTGAGCGTCCAGATGCCTCAGGAGATCACGCATGTCGTTCTGTATGTGATCAAGTAGGTTCCTAGATAGGGAACGCCAGTATGACCCATGATCCAGATGAGGTGAAGGACGAAGTCAAACCGCTGTATTCAACAGAATGGATGCTTGTCCACATTTCCTTGACGTAGCAGGCGAAATTAGGATTTGTGGTTTTCCCTACTTATCGTACTGCTGTATGTCCGCGTTGCTAGTTGTCTTATGTACATGCTTATTGGACTGGACCATGTCTGTGCGTTGGCTACCACTGCGCGCTTGTTCCACGTCTGGGGACAGTGTACTTCAAGAGGCGATTGCTCCATGCAACCAACATCATAAAAGAATAGCGAGAATAGTCGATCCTGAACATTCCTCCAAACTGGGTTGAGGAGGGTCATGGACATCGCCGACTGCACGCTCTGGCAGCTGCCAAAGTGGTTCAGCCACGGCTGAAAATGAACAACAAGCCCGCCTTGGTCCTCATTTCCGATCTGGTTCAACAATTCAATCCTGTTTTCGATGACCGACCCTTATTAAGCCGGCTCTCAAGTATCTGCTGCAGCTCTGTACAAAACTGCTCCGAAAAATCGGGCCATTGAAAGGAAATGACAAGTTCTCGGCATAGGGTTACAGAATCTAGAACGCTTGGACATCGGGAGTGTTGACTGTCAGTTGTCGTCATTTGTTGTGTGCGGCGTCACCTGATTATTGCCACACGGCGGCATGACGTATCTGGCTCTTCCGACCACACCTCAGCCACATTCCCTATTTGGGCAATACCGCCATATACTTCTTATTGTCTCCTTAGCTATACCTCTGTTTATTGTACGACGTATGTGGCTGTTTTGCCACCGTAGCCATGTATATAGAGCGCAGCGCACGACGGGCGAAAGATCCTCACCGTTCCTTCGGCAGCTCATACGTTGCGCTAGCCGTTTGAACAGGGAGGTGTCGCGAGAAGGGACAGGGAAGCTCAAGTCTACGAGAATGCCGAAGCAATTCTGTTGTAATATTCTCTTTGATTCTTAAGATTATATGATGCCCATCATCTTTCTTTTTGCTTGGCAAAGCCCGCCTTCGCAACACTTAAGCTCACTTTGCATAAAGGATTAAGTTTGATTGCAGAGTGCAAAGCGAGAATTGGAAATGTACATCGATTATTACAAAAACCCAAAAAACTTCTTGACCTGTGATGCAATCCCAACGCGCTCCTTCCACGCGTTCTCCTTGGCGTTATTCAAGAGTTCCAGCTTCCTCGTCATATGGTCCAGGCTCTCTTTTACCTTTTGTAGCTGATCCGCACCCACGCCTTTCTTCTCCAAGGCCATGTAGTGCTGTTCCAGAAGCCTGACTGCATTCCCCACTTGCGCCGAAAAGCTTCCCGACAACGCCAAGAGGGTGTACCGTTCTACTTGCTGCGCCAGGTCGTTTGTAGCACCATTAATGATCTGATTGAGATCACGCAGTACTTTTTCACGAAATGTAATGAGCACTGCCATCTTCCTTTTCCCGTTCTTTGCCGCTACCCATTTCCTCTTCACTTTCTGGTCGATCAACACCCGTGTATCAATTACTTGCTCCCACTTGGCACAGCAGCGGTGGTGATCCCAGAGGCTGTGGTTGCATCTGTCACATGAACCGCTGAAACGACCTTTCAGATCAAGGGGGATGTTGAGTTTGTAGTCGATATCGCAATTAGAATAGCAGTTCGTCTGGCCGCATATCATATTGTTGGTGGGTGAGGGTTGCATCTTCCAAACGGGCATGGTGACTGTGTTCTTGAGGTTGAAGATAGCATTCATATCCTTTGTCCCATAAGCACAAGGTTGAGCCCCAAGGTGAGGAACTCACGTAAGAGTTATTTTTGAGTGCAGCCATAAGCTTGTCAATTTCCACTTTCTTTGCCGCCGCCTGGTCCATCTGAGCGAGGGTGTTTGTGATTGTGGCCGCAATAGTCTGAGATAGGTTATACAGGTAGACAATCTCCCTCGTCGGCTGTGGCCCCAGGCCATCCAACCAGTCAAAGAGATTCACCAACGTGTCCAAAGCTCGCTCCTCGCCGGCCAGCACTGCACCGGGCATACTCTCCATTACTTTCTGCTTGCCCAAATTGTCTTTGAAACCGAGGTACTTCTTCTGGAGCGCGATGGGGTTGTCGAGGAAGAACAGACGAGCATCTTTGAGCGCCTCTGGGATAGTCTCCTTGGAGAAATTACAAGAAAGGGGACTCGCGACATTGGTGAACATGAAGGCAATATTCTCGGCAAGGGATTTCGGGAAGATGGCGGACAGAGCGGACAGCGCATAAGCGGTACCGACAGTCATACGCGGGACAGTGCCATTGGTAAGGATGAGAACAGCAGTGACGGAGTCGATGTGCTTCTGAACCTCAGTGGCAATGCTCCGCTTGTGGAGCTCGTCTTGCTGAATACCGCGCGTGTCCGCCAGCCCAGGTGTGTCGAGGATGCGAACCTTGGGAGGAGGTTACGCACGCTCACCATATCCAAAAGTGCCCGCACTTACCACCATGCCGTTCTTGCTCGTAAGCTTGTAAAAACGGGCAGAGTTGGTCTGACTTTGGTTGGTGGAGCCATTTTGCTCGTTGCTGCGGTCGAGGATTTCGAAATCGTAGGAATCAATATTGTTGCCGATAAGGACATTGGCGATAAATTCCAAGACTGCAGACTTGCCGACACCAGTCTCCCCAACAAGGAGGATGGTGTATGGTGCTTGAACCTTGTTCTTTGATGTCTTGATGATCCCCTTCTTGAGAGACTCTACGTCGCTAGAGAATACTGTCACGACTGCACCAAAGGTGGCATTGTCACCTACTTGATAGTGGGGGAATCATCCTCGTCATCGTCTTCCTGTGTGTCCTTGCGTAGGTCAGCGGGATCGTAGTTGGAGGCTTCCTCACTTGGGGGATCACCCGATCAGTAGATATCCACGTTGCCCAGAGCGCTGTGGAAAGACTCACGACCTGGGCATAGCTTGAACGGCGGTCGACGATGCTGTGAGGGGCACAATAGACAATCTGGGGGGTGAGCTATTTAGGCGATCCCTATTTCAAGGACTATCGATGTGTTGAGTTCAAAGGCCCAAAGCGATGCTATCTCTGAGAACAATGTATCTCCGGCATACATGGCAGAGGCCGAGATAGGGTCAGCTGAGTGAGGTTCTGGAGTGGAGACGAGGCGGATCAGAGACTGAGCTGGTACATCGAACTCATATGTCAGCGAACTTGCTTGCGAGGGGAGGCACCAGAGAACTGTGCGCATGACCTATTAATTAATTATCCAACGTCATAGCCCCCCCAGACGTCGGGTAATCCAAGTGAATCAGGGGAGCAGGTCGCGAAAATCAGAAGCGAGAAAGTGGCTCGAAGTCAATTCTCTACTGACGATAGGCTGCCACATAGTTAGAGTCGATGATTACAAGAGCCACGAGACGGCAGGGAGGTGGACCGCGAGTCGTTGGTCTGGAGTATACCCCTGAATGGGTCGCAAGTCTGCGGCCCCTGTGGAGGCCACCCCTTTCGTGCGTGAACGGTCTACCTTTCAACCACCCAGCTTCGCAGAAAGGTGCGAGTTGAGGCTCTAAGGTGTACTCGAACGCGAGTGAATCGCATGAGCCTTCAGAGTTGCTCATTCCATATACCTTACCTCAAATCATCTGACGCTGGGTAAGCACATCATGATTCGTGTAGGTATATTTGGAGTTCTTGATGAATTCACCTCCTGGGTTCCTCTTCAACCTCATCCCCTATGTTTGGAAACGACCAATGCCTCCTAGGGCTTCGAGAGCTAGACTCAATCGTAATCCAGCACTATACGTTGGTCCCCGTCATCCTGCTACGCGGCCTTGAGTACATACGGCAAGCCCCATCTCGAGGTCGAAAGATCCGCGATTTGGTCCCCATCGCCACCATGGCACACCCTCAACTGACCACCTTAGACCTGGTAATCGAGGAACAGCTCACTATTGAGTCGTTTGAGGTAATTGTGGCCCTGGAAAACGCAGTCCCACGAAAATTGAGCAACGCTACGCAGGACAAGTTCGATCTCCGTGAATTTATTGGCGCGGTCTCTGAGAGGCTTATAACACGGTCCCAAGAGGATCCTGGACGTAAGTATTATCGAGTTGTTGTTGTATCACCCTCATTCTGGTCGTAACTACCTCTCACGCTCCGTCCAGCTTTCGACCCCAAACCATTCATATGGACATTCGAAGCAGCAGTAGACAAACTTATTAATGTTAGAAAGGAGCTACAGAAGAAGACGGAGAATATGGAGCAGAGCGTGCGGTCTGCCGAGAAGGAGTTCTCCCGCAAGATGGTTCAGCTTAATTCCAATTTCGAAGTTCGTTATCAAGTATCACCAATGGCTTCTTTCTGAACTCTTGATACACTTAGGAAGTCAGCAAGCAGTTCTCTGGTATGGAAAGCAGGATCAGCGAAGTGGGCAGGACGGCAATACGTATCGGTAAGAGTTTCATTTGAAATCCAGTCCAGTGTATAGATCTCTTTTAGGTGAACAGCTCGAAGCCGTTCATTCATCGAGACAGAGGGCACAAACCGCTCACGATCTGCTGGATTATTATATCCAGTTCTCGCGGGACGACACCACAAGGCTTGATACTCTGAGAAAGGATGGAGGCAAGGAGGGGAGAGTAAAAGTCGCGGTCATCCTACGTCGGCTATCTTCTATGGCGAAAGAGGTTGACATACCTATCGCTGAGAAGGTGAGACCTCAGAGTCGGCACCTGTAAAGGTAGCTTTTCATAATGGCCGAACAGACGCGAGAGAACATCGACAAATACTGCGAGAAGTTCGAAAAGGATATGCTCGGCCTCTTCGACAGGAGTTACCGAAAGGGCAACCCAGCCATGATGACTGTGCGCATTCTAATTCCTAATTCGCCCTTCATTCTGACCTTTATTGGTGCAGCACTGTGCTAAGGTGTTGACGGACTTCAATGGAGGCAATTCATGTGTTCAAATATACGTGAACCAGCACACATTCTTCATTTCCAAATCAACTCTCTTCACTGTGGATACGGATGGATATTCACAGCTGTGTGTTGGTTCTTGTCATTTCTCTCTGGACCCCTCTTGATACATCGCCCACAGCTGGGACGCATTACCTGATCCCGATTCCCTGCCACCCGTTCGAGAGTCCGGGTTAGCTTCCCTTTATTCTGCAGTACGAAAGACAGTGGGGGAGGAAATCAAGATCGTCGACGCAGTATTCCCCAATCCATCGGTCGTCATTCAAATATTCCTGCAACGCATATTTGCGCAATCGGTATGCATACTGGGGTTACCAAGACTCATAATAAGCGTTCTTCCTTTGCAGATACAGCAATATCTCGAGCAGTTACTGAACAAGGCCGCCCAGCTATCCTCCCTCGCGTTCCTCCGAATGCTCAAAGTCTCCCACGCACAGGCAGCAGCACTGGTCGATGTCTTGAAATCCTATGATCTCTCCCAGATGTCTTCAAGGAGCACAGAATCCAATAGGACGACCACACAGAGTTCATCTGTAGCGATAAGCACAATGCTTGACACATCCATGGATGAATTGTTTATTCCATATATGGAAGGATCAAGATATTTGGAGAAAGAGACTAAATGCCTCGCGGAGCTCTACATGCTCAATCTCTACCCATTCTCTCGATGGCATGTCAGTTCCGTCTCTGAAACTTGTTATCATTGTTCCTCACAAGCGTGCCTCCAGGAATTGATACCGCGTGGAAAGAGCTCCGGAGGGCTCCTTGACCGAATGGTGAACCAGCTGACGAGCACAGCTGCTGCAACTTCATCCGTCACAGGCAATGCGACTGCTACTGCTCAAGCCGCTCAAGCATTCATGAAGTTCAGTGGCATCAGCGGAGAAAAACCAAAAGAGAAGGACGGAGAATACCAACCGACCGAAGAGGATGGTCGACTCACAGTTGATATGTCGGAGAAGATGTTGAAGTGGCACGCAGAGAGTATTGGACGATGCGTAGAACTCAGTGCAAGTGGCGATTTACCGAAGAACGTCTTTGCCCTGATGAAGGTACTGGCTGAGGCGCTCGGCCGGCGGTATATAGAAATTGCACTCGAGACGTGGGTTCCCTTTTCACCTGCTTAGAGTGAGTCTAATCCAACTTTGAACAGAGTTCAAGTGAAGCTGGAGAATAGAGACGTGAAGCAGGAGCCAGATTACGCCGCTTTGGCTATTGTCCGCCAAGTGGAAATGATTTGCCATCTATGGCAGCAATACATATCCATCGCCCTTCTTCCGTTGGCGTCTTCTTCAATTGTTGTTCGAAGGGAGATGTCCGTCTTCAACGGCCAGATAATCAACCGTATCGAAGCGCTAACAAATACTGTCCTCCAGAAGGTTGCAGATAGTGAGATCTGCATGGTACTTCTCATTACAAAAGTCTAATGACCCTCTAGGTATCATCAATTGGTTGTCGGCCCAACTCCTAAAGCAGAAGAGGTTGGACTACAAGCCAAGAAACGATGACATTGGCACAATAGGGATGAACACGGAACCATGCCAAGCGTGCTGCCACTCCATTACCAAGACTCTCGATGCCGCGAAGGAGTACCTAAGTGGGATGAATCAAGAGGTATTCCTCACAGAAATTGGAGCTGCGTTCCAAGGGTAAGTACCCGAGTAGTATGCGGAACTCTGAGCTCAGTTAATTGGTTAGCCTCCTGCTCGAGCACTTGAAGAAGTTCCCAGTCAGCGAGACTGGTGGCATTACGCTCGTGAAGTCAGTCGCCATTCAGTTGTCCTTTCTGGACAATCTCATTGAAATGTAACAGGGATCTCAAGGCGTACCAGGATGTGATGAACAAGTTTGGTATACCTGCAATCGACGAACGGTTCGACTTTGTGCGACTGCTCGGCAATCTCTTCTTCTTGCCTCCCGACGCGATCAAAGCCTATATTGAAGACAATGCCTTGGCTCGTGTGGACCTTCCACTCCTTAGGCCATACTTGATGCAACGAAGCGATTGGGGGACGTTCACACTACCCGGGCTAGATGGTATTGCAGGACAATCTGCCGCGATAGAAGGGGAAAACGAGGTTACAGATAGCATTCTCAGTAGCGGAGGTAAAGTGCTAAAGGAGCGATTGGGTACTGGTCGGCTAGGCGCGATGATGCGCGAGCTCGAATCATTGAAGATTGGGGCGGACGACTTCAAGGGCTTCTCTCTACCGACAATACCGAGTATGCCGAGTATGCCGAGTATGAGTGGGAGAGTCCTTGGGACGGGAGGGTTATGATAAACCTCGGCTGTGATTCAAGGCATATTTATTATATCCTGTACTACTATGCATCCTGGTGCTGTGTTCCAGAGTAGTCGATCGAGAGGAAGAGACGAAAAGAAGGCATTCCTGCCAAAAGTACCACAATACCTACGACTTGTTTCTTAAGATCTCTGGCTGTAATCAAACCCCTGAGGAGCTGTTGTGTGTGCGGAGGAATGAGCAGGTTCGAAACATCGATTCGATCTTAATTGAGTCAAAATACTATTCAGTGACTCGCTCTTGGCCGTCACAGTCACCCAACCCAACCATGGCAGCATCGACATCACGGCAACACAGGTAAGCCTAAAGGGGCCCATGTACCAATTAATTGAAGCTCATCCCAAATGCAGAAGAGCGCCTTAGGGAGAGCCGAAGTAGTGTATCCATGCAGAATGAACCCGCAGGAACTCGAATGGCGGTGAGGTGCTAGGAACGTCATTAGACGTGTTTGACGTGCTTTTGAATTTGAATTTCTCTGCGGCATCAACTGAGACGATGCGGAAAAAGTCCTTCAACTATCTACCGCACCCTTGTCAAACGTTTGACCATACGACTAATAGGGAGCTAGAGTACGACACTCAAGTCGCTAAGATCCTCTTTGCAGTGTCCAAACCTGTTCATCATCGAAATAATCATATTGGACCAGGTTCTATCAGTCTATCCGACCTGGCCATTTTGTCAATCAAATCCGATGAGTAAGTAAGGCTTATCACCTTGAGATAACTAATGGCTAACAAATATAAGATTGATCATGTATGAGGTCGTGACATCAGATTCGAGCTGGCTTTGAAAAAGGAGAGACAAGGAAACCCAGCATACAAAGCTACTGAGAGCGGCCAATTTGTCCATGAGCAGGTGAGCGGATAACAGTCGTAATGATTCCAGGCAAACGCAGACACCGGGGCGAAGCCTATTAAACAGTATTAATACTTGCAGGTCACGATCGATTTCGCATGTAAGGAGATTGTATACGAGGAAAATAGAAAGAGCGTCAAGTCGTTGGAGTGATTGAATCCTTGTACTCGTGTCGTCAACCAGGTCTCGTTGCGGCCGAAACATAACCGAATGGTCGAGGAAATCTCTTATAGAAGGTTGGGCCATCTGAGCCGTAATCCCTCTAACCAGCGCATATAAAGCAGCTCAGAGATTGGGCTCTTCTTCTCGTCTGGGGTTGTCGAGACTTTGTCGCTACTACCGCCAGACCGAACCGAATCAGCGCGCTTCTTCAACACGGCAGGTCGATCGGGCGAAACGGGAGGGGAAGGCGAGGTGTCGGGAATGGGATCGGCATCTTCTTGCTCAATAACGACGATGCCGTTGGAGGTCATCTGTGTATTTCGGCGGATTCTCCGGTGTGGGAAGAGCCCACGAGTGGTCGAGATGTGCTGTCGTACACCTTGATTGCTACAAGCCACCTATCAGCAACCATACTAGTCACAGAACTCAGACACTGGAAACACGCACTCATTGATCCCAGTCAAAATATCCAACACCAAATTATACGCCAACTCGGGGTTCGCCTCCCTCAACTCTTGGAAGCCCTTGGATAGCATCGAAAGTGCTTCAATCTCCCGTGCTTCCATATCATCCCGGATAGCCAGTTGGATGGTAGGTACGATAACCTCGGTGACCATCGCACCTCCGGCGCGCTGATACTCGGACGTACGCCGCCCGTGTGTCGTGCCCGTGGGGCTGCTCGGCGATTTATTGCCCACGAAATCCGAGGACATACGTAGAGAGCCGGCCGAGTCGAGTTTCTTCACCGGGCGCAGCGTGTCCATCCCATTCCCCACATCCGCCTCGTTGATAATCGTCCCATTCGGGTTATTCCGCGCCGTCCAGCTTGAGCGGCGTTGGCTACGCGGGGTCAGCCCTGGGTACGCTGGAGGAGGGTGGTTCGCGGATGCATCAGCAGTTGTTGGTGTGTGAGGTTCGGCAGGGGAGGTTTCGGTCAAGGGGTCACCGCGCAAGGACGAAACGAGTTCTGGGAGAGCTTTCTCATCTGCTGGCGATGGCGGGAGAGACTACGAGAATACGAGAATGATTCGAGTCAAAAGACAATCTTGCCACCGTGGATCTACTCACCTTGATAACAACAGTCGAGTGTGATGCCTGAGGATTCATCCCGATCCCCGCAGCTCTCTGTTCATACTGCTCGCTCCCATCACCCTTAACGCTGTTGTCACTCGCATACCTACTAGACAGTTCCTTAATGTCTGACCCAAACAGGCTGCCGTGTACTCCTCCCCCAATAATATCCTGCTTAGTACTACGGTAAGTGCCCATAGCCGCACTCCGTACGGTATCAAAGAGCCACTCGCTCCTCAGCGTCGAGTTGGCACCCCAGGTCTCCCTCCCGGCCTGCTGGAGTTCGAGCGGGCCCTGGCCAGGTCGAGGTGCCGCGCGCGATTTGTAATCCTGGTACCGCTCGATAAGCTCGGTGAGGACACTAGTCTTCCTCGCACTGCGGATAAATCGGTGTTGTAGGAGCTCCTTCGCGCTCGGCCGCTGCGCTGGGTCCTTGGTCAAGCACAGCGCGACGAACTCTTTGAACGCGGGGGAGAACGCGCCCTCTAGTACGGGCGATCTGGCCTTGGGGATGAGAAAGAGCACACGCATGGGGTGGTACTCTGCGAGCGGAGGTTCGCCCTTGGCCATCTCGATGGCGGTGATGCCGAGGGACCACATATCCGCCTTGAAGCCATACCCGGCCTGGCGGATGACCTCAGGCGCCATCCAGAACGGCGTGCCGACAAAGGTGTGGCGGAGAGTCGAGGACAACTGGGCGGCTACACCGAAATCGGCGAGCTTGACCTTGCCCGAGGCGGAGAGGAGGACGTTGGCAGCTTTGATGTCGCGGTGGATCTTGCCCTCTGAATGTAGATAATCGAGCCCGCAAAGCAGTTCGCGGCAAACGATGGCGATATGGGCTTCGGAGAAAACGCCTGGTCTGAGCTGTGAGTAGGGACGTTAGTGACAGCGAACTGGCGAAGGAAAATTGAAGCAAGAGGGACGTGCTTCGGTGGCGAATGAAGCGGATGACAACGGACAAATGAATGGCGTCAGTATGCCACGATGTCGGCGAGGCAGATCCTGCACGTCTCACGCCCCGATTCCACCAGAACCGGCCCTAAATTGCGTAAACATTTAATGACGGCAGAACAGCGAAAGAGCTCTTCCTCCCCACGCCTCCACCATTGGAGGAGTTCGCCAGAGAAACACGGAAGTAGATGGACTCATCTCACGATCCGGTGAGAAAGTCGAGATCCAGGTGCATCTGTTTACCCTGATGGGATCGGTGATAACCGTGCTGGCCACATTGCGCGCTGTTTGAAATCGCGGCTGAGGCGAGACTGTTGTCAAGGCGGAGCAAGGGCACCGCATATGCAAACCTTTGGAATTGAACTCTTGCAGAAAGACGAGTCCCCGATTGCCGAGCAAGTCCCCTGGCCATGACGCCACTCACCAAGTCCAGGCAGGAACCTCCAGCGAGGTACTCCATCACTTTGAGACATGTCAGGAGAGGTGGTATAAATACTGAGAGAGACCATGCTGACCTATCCATAACTTGTACCCCTTGACGAAGCTGCCGTAGTAGCGGGTTACATACTCTGAGTCGCATTGGGCGAGATGGGCGATTTCCTGTTGGATCTCTCCGATATCATCGTCCGAATCTTCAAGGTCTGATCACACGTGTTGATGAGTACTTGCGATATTACTTCAGCTCCCCCGCTTACCTATCTGCTTGATTGCTACTATTTGTTTCGTCTCATTATGCATCCTGTACGAATGTGAGCTTCAGCATCGCATCATAGGCTGATATAAATGCATACGCCTTGTAGACTGTGCCAAAAGACCCGATTCCAAGCCTCTCGAGCAATGTGTATTGCGACGCGGGGTCACCGCTTGGGACGACATAAGGGCCTTGGTTCATCGACGGCGACGACGGCGAGGGACGCTGGTAGCTGACACTGGGTCGTGGGCTATGCGGCGGGGTGACGATGCTTGGTCGCCGTGGCTGGCCGACAAGAGCAATCTGGGTCAGCGCTCGCCAAGTTGACAAACACGGTCCGTGTTTCACACACCAGACACGCGTAATCGACTCACCATTGTGTATGATGGCCAGCAGAATGTGTGTCACAAGCGGAGTTGGGTGGAGAGTACGCTTGATGGCGCCAGGAACGGGCCGCTTGTCGTCGCGCGTCGAGGAGGCGCTAGGAGAGTAGACTGACTTGCGTCGGCGCTGCACTCGTCGACGCGGAGATGGGTCCCCAGCCGAGGGAGAGGAAAGACAGCGGTTTCGATGAGTGGATTGGAGATCAAAGATGAGTGAAGAAAGCAAGTCGGAACGCCCAAATCGTTTTCTTTCAACTCGAATCTTTTGGAATATTCTAAAAAATCATGGGCAAGTAGTACAGTCATCACGACCTACGTGTATATGTGCTATGAGTCATCTCCCTCTCAACCGGCCTCATAGCCCCTCAGGAATTCTACCGCAAGCTTACCAAGGGCGCCGTCGTACCCACCCTCCAGCAACGCGAGCACAGGTATCCTCAGTCTCGCAATTTGTCTTCCCATCTCCGCGTAGTCCTCCACGTCCAACTCGAACCCGCCCAGTACGTCCAGACGGTACGTGTCAAACCCAAGGCTGAGCACGACCAGCTCGGCCTTCCACTCGTCCTTGACTACCTTGAGCGCCTCGTCCAATTTCTTGAAGTAGTCCTGTCGCGTCGAGTGTGGACGGAGCGGAAGTGGGAGGTTACAATTGAACCCACTCCCCTCGCCCGACCCGCGTTCGGTAGACGAACCGGTGTAGTATGGGTACTCGCCTGCGCCATGGATGGATATGTAAGCAGGATTTCGGCGGTTGTAGAAGATCGTCTGTGTGCCGTTGCCGTGGTGCACGTCCAAGTCGAGTATGACCACCTGTGGGCGCAGTTCGGGGTCATCGGGAGGTGGTGGAAGCTGCGAGAAGATGTATTCCGTTACTACTGCCGCTGTGTTGACGTAACAGTACCCTCCCGCGAGAGAGTGGCAAGCGTGGTGCCCTGGAGGGCGGACAACGCAAAAGATCAAGGAATGGTTGGGTACCAAGGATGTAAGAAGCATATCTGCTCCCTTGAGTGCTACATTTACAGCTGAGATTGCGCTCCTGAACGTGCCCTTACTCATCCCGGAAGACATGTCAAATGCATAATACCCCATTTGCGCGGAGACATCTTGCGGTGTTGGTATGCCACCTCCATCTGGCAACCCTCCTTGTGTATGTAATAATCTTGTATGGGGAAAGCACTCCGGCAGAATGCAAGAGCTCTCATCGAGCACGTCTACGATGCCCGCATCTTCGAACTGTTTATAGATAGTCCTCAAATGCGCGATGTATGCAGCACTATGCACACTCTCAGGTATATTTGGCCATATCGATTCGTCCTCTGACAGAGACACCTCGTCGATGCGATCTGCAAAATCCGTTTCGCGCAGAGCATCCAGAATTGCAGTGATACGATCCGGAGATTCGTAAGCTGGGATCAGTCTATGTGTAATGAGTTCGACTGAGTGGTGGAGGAGCGTTTGTGGATCATGAAGGATGCGGATGAGCCGGGCCCTGGGGGCTGTTGACTCCATTGGACACGATTGATTAACAATATGGGCTGCTGGAGTAATAATCGTTCCGCAGTGGCCAGGAAATACACGCCGAAGTAATGAAGCTGCGAAGCTGCGAAGGCTTGTGGGTCAAGGATCCAGACGCCCTTGGATTTCTCCACCACTGCGCCGCAGAAGTAGTCCCGCGTAAGGAGGGCAATGCGGGTTAAAACGTCATCATAGCCACTTTTCTGCTTACAGATGTCATTAATTGAACCTGGTTCCGTCGCAGCTCTCATTACGGAAAGTCCCACCGCTCTCCTACCAGCCACAATGGACTCGCTGCTATCCCAACAATCCCAACAACGAAAGTAACCAACTCTAGGCCCCCATCAGCCCCGATGCGCCGGGCCCTTCTCTCCTTGCACTGCTCTTGTTCCCGTTGTTGGCAACCATCGGTCTCGTACACCGGACGGGGACCTGAGTACGCAGTATGTATCATGCATGCTGCGCTACGAAAGTGTGGATAGTAGCGTACTTCCACCGCTTCATCAGTCAGACTGCCGGGTATCATCACGGCCTCGCTGGCCTCCTAATCGGGGACAAAGGCACCGCTCGTGTGTTATAAGGTCAGGTGTGCTCGCCACTCTAGCTATTCCTATTCCATCTTCCCTTTTCGTTTCGACCTCTGGAGGTCTTTCGCCGTTAGGGTTAGTCCGTTTCCCGCGACCTTAACGCATCGTAAATAACCAATATATCATGTCACACAGCCCCTATATCTTCTAATCCACAGGCATACCCGCTTCCTTTCGTTTCGCCTTCGCCTCCGCATTCCTTCCTACCAATCAACCACCCATCCACAATGCGCTTCTCAACCCTCGTCGCACTCACACTCCCCTGCTCGGCACTGGCCTTACCTTCCCTTGTCGGGCGCCAATCCGCCCTCGATATCGCACGCCAGCAAGTCGTCGAAGGGCTCACGAGCGCGGGAAATGCTCTCAATACCACGCTCGCCCAAGCTACGGCGATCGAGCGTCCGCCACAGCAGGCCGTGATCGATGGCACCATCCAAGCACAAGAGGATATCGCGCTCGCCGGTGCAGCAGTGGACAGGATCGGTGCCGCCATTGTAGCTGGGGTAGTACCTGAGGAAGCAGAGTGCGTGAAATACCCCCCAAATGGCACCGTCGCGTGTCTGACCAGATCAAAATATTGATTGACATGGCGTTCCTTCGTTTTTTGTAGCCAACTCCAAGTCGCACAAGGTATCCTCGACGCCCAGGGCACCATAAACCAGCTCGAGGGACAAATCAACAACGACGTGGGTCATAATCGGGGCAATGGCAAGGGCAAAGGCAAGAACCGCGTCTCGGTGGAGCTTACGAATGCACTCAACGATTTGCGCACGAGCATTGGCCAGGCAAGCGATGGGATCGCGTTGGCGCTCCAAGGCGGTATTGGTGTCCTTGATGCTCAAGGAAAGAGTATCAGGGTGTTGTTTGAGAATGCGGGGTTGGAGGTGCCCCCCGGCTTCTGAGTAATCGACATATGAGCGCGATGGGAGGAGGTTGATTTGGCTTATTTTAGTATGTATTGAAGGAGGGCTTTAGCGAAAGGGTGGGCCTGTTAGGAATTATAGTCCGGCCTGCTCGTTACGTTCAAACTGTCGTTTCTCACCTTCCATTATACAACAGTTATCTCACATTGACGAACCCCATATACGGCAATGGTTGTCTACAGCGTCTGATCGATTCATGCCGACTTCTGATAGGCTTCCCCCAACTGGACTTCTGGACACACCCAGTATTGTATGGGAGTCGAAAGACCTGGGAGGTTAAAGCATATCACCGTTATGGCAGAGGCGCATCATTATGGCTTTGGGGGAACTAATCGGCAAGAGCGTCTTAAACTGGTTCGCGGGCAATCGTCAGATTTCAAAGGCCGGTGTGCAAATCGCCTTAAAAACTCACCCGAAAGGAATTACCTTTGCTTCTGTTATGCCACGAAGTAAACAAGGTTTTGTAATGGGTCGGCAAATCTGGGGTTTTGATTCCTTGCAGAGCAGAGCACGGGTCGCGGTTACCCTCGTGTACACCAGTGTACGGATATATACACCGATTATCGGCTGTTGGGTCGCCATGCTGCCACGAACGCATTGATGCATGGTGTACCGCAACCACGCAATAGAAAGGTGCGCATGGCCGTGTGGAATTGCAGTCTTCGAGCTAGTAAGATTTAATACCACTGAGCAGACCATCGGTAGGATTGGAGGTTAAATTTCACAAACTCATTTGTCGATGGCAGTTCAACACTCCAAGTCTGAGTCCTTTCCCGCTCCTCTACCCTTTGTCTCGTAACATTGAGCATTGCCCCCTACAACCGATATCTGAGTGTTTGGATGGGTTATCTCTCCATCTCTAGGGAGCGGGCAATAAAGAAACACGGCGCGATTGCGAGGCTTGGTATATAGTATTTGTTCCGCGAAGAGATGTAATACGAGTAGACATCACTGAAGCTGCTTGGATAATGCAAGGCGCTTTCTTCGTGGTATTGACACCTGCAATATAGGAGTTACATGTCTCCAAGTAAGTGCATTCACCGTTTTACTGTTCAGTCGCGGTCGGAATTTATTGACCCATGTGATCGACGACGTTAGCTTGGCCTCTCGTCTCGCTTGTTTCCATTCCATGGGCGTCGGGCCATATACCAAATCGCAATCTTCTTATTTAGGTTTCACTGTTTGGGGAACCCCAATAGTATCAATATTCGTTTTTCGAACACAGTATTGATGATATCGGTGAGCGATTAGAAACAGGCGTGGCAGAACGCGCGGAATTGAGTGTCTCATAGTGCCTCATCCATGCCCCTCGAGAAGATCTGGATCAGTGGTATCATCTTCCTTGTGTCGATTTCGCCAAGGACGTTCAGGCAGATGGTCTTGTCACCGCCGGTGTTTGGTTTGGTTTGCGGTCACCGTGCTGCAAGTCGTAAACAACAGAGAGCCGACTGAGTGACCGCACAGTGCTTGCACTAGATGTTTCATCATATAGTATTGCAATTATAGATTGGCGTAATCTGTGGCCCGACGAATTGTCAGCGAAGGCGCAGGGATGTCTGGGTTCAAAATGGCGAGTGGATATTGGCATGGAGGGCGTAGGTGGTAGGAATAGTGTGGGTATCTATCGAGATGGATTGGACTAAGTAGGCAGGTTACAAAGCCTGGGCTGTTGGAGTGCGTGTGTGTTGTAATAGTTCATATAGTATCGAAGCCAGACGAGTGCCCTGCACCTTGAGGGCTAGTGGCCTTGTAGAACATCGTCGGTGATCACACTAGGTGTCTTATAGGCGTTGTCACTGTAGGTTTGGGGCCGTGGACGGGTTTTTCCTGGTGGTATGCTGCGAGATTTTGAAGAGAGGTCATAGGAAGGTCATTGCGATTTCCTTCGGGGCGTACTCGGGGCGCCTGTGGTGGTAGATCGTAAGTGCTATAAGAAGGGCATGTGGATGATGGTGAGCCCGGAGCAGGTGAACTTGACATCCTCGTAGCCCCATAGTTCGTCACGCGGAGCGGATGGGAAGTCGCGTTCCACCTGGTAATCTTCAATGCTGCAGCCGGTGCTCTTCCACGAGATTGGGTGATTCCATAAGGCGGCGGACTTGAGGGTAGTCATCCACTCACAACTGCTGTACATCCCCTTCCATAAATGTCACACGCATGCCCCTACGGCGATTTGGTGGAGTACTTTGGGGCACGGGACAGAGCAGGGCGGGCCTGTGCGGAGGTGGGTCCGGGAAAATATAGCCGGATTCGTAGCCAATCAGCCACCCTTGTCTCTCATTCGTTTGGGTTGCGGAGAGATGAGAGGCACGGGGGGGAGCATCG
>Ga0307513_10004132_pt1 | contig 19451 bp, 22 predicted proteins | sample 15_EM_MG_FD_202174 | JGI IMG/M metagenome (GOLD analysis project Ga0307513, IMG submission 202174) | Populus trichocarpa ectomycorrhiza microbial communities from riparian zone in the Pacific Northwest, United States - 15_EM | ecosystem: Host-associated > Plants > Roots > Unclassified | place...
CACACCCCGATGAGCCTCCTCCATGTGTGGGACTGCCAACGTTGTCAATACTGCCGATGACCACCGGGTGACCGTGTTCTGATTGAAGTGGTGACTGCTCCAATCTAAATAGGGTGACACGAGGGTTGTAGCCCAGTCCAGGGAAGGAGTGCTTGGTTCGTCGAACAGCGTGGCCATGAGCGGTTCAATGTGATGCCATAGGAATATCCCATAATTTACAGCCCTGGCAACTTGTGCTCTTAAAACCCCGGCAAACAATGGATCTGGAATCCAGTTGGCCCATGTTGAAACCTCGACAACACGCAAGCACGACTTTAGCATCTGTCGCTCCCCACCTCCCGCCAGACAGATTGCATATGGGAAAAGTGCACTGATAGCCTTCCGCTTGCGGAAGATTGCGTAAAGATCAGCGGCACCGGCCATCGTTTCGAGTTCCCGAGTTACCAGGATCGAAACTACCGCCAGCCGTGCACTAATTCTTGATTAGACAGGTGGGCATCTGTCCGATGTAAACGTACCTCTCATCCAGAGCCGTGGTGGCCGAAAGGGTACAGCCCATATCGATCGCAATGATCGATAGACAGTCAATGATGACCGAGGTAGGAGGTGAGGGGTCTTGGCCTAAGTGATGAAGCGCAAAGCGGAGGAACCAACGGGGTACCTTCCCATGTTGATTCTTTTGGTGTTCGAGTTGGGGAAGCTGGACGGAGATAACGCGCTCATTGCTGAGTAATCTGTAGTCCTTCCGCTGAACCTGCAGCTGGGGTGAATAGGGTATGCCGAGGACTATGGCGAAACTGAGGGAAGATGGGAAGCCCTCAAAGTTGGCCTCGAGTGGGAAAGTCCCGGTATACCGCTTGCGGATGTCTTTAAGAACCCTCGATGTTGGATCCATGGTTGCGAGGTGAGAAATTGCGCGCAGGCAACATAGGTCAGATAGTGCCGCAAGCTCCTCTGATCCTTGAGTGATGACCGCTTTGCCACCAACGACCGCTACGCAACCGGCAAGAATATCAAAGCAGGCTGAAACGAGGGTAGGATTGAAGTCGACCAGTGTTGTCATTGCTGCGAATGATTTGAGGGTTGAGAGGTGGACAGCCTTGTCCAGTGATGTCTGGAGGATCCATGAAATGCACTGGAGGTCCAATGCGACCGCTTGTTGGACCGATCCGTCCATCCAGGGAGAGTGTACCCAGCTGTCTACCCTACGAGGAAAGGTAAGAACACCCATGATCATTGGTCGCACGGAAATGCAGGCGTCGTGGACCAACAAAAACGGTAATGCAACAGCGTATCCCGGTATCCCGGTCAAGTGAAAAATCGTCCACCCACTTCTTTGTATCGAGTCCCACCAGTTGACGGGCGCCGCGATGCAGGAGAAGTTTTTGGTGACATAGGAGAAAGTTGAATGAAACATGCGCTGGATGAGGGGGGCTGTGTATCGGAGGATCTGCGCGCCGGGGGTTTGATATGGACAGCTCCTAGAAGCCATCCCAGCAATGATAATGAGTACATAGAAGCCGACACCAATCGAGGTGATGCCAACGACAACCCGCGCAACAGTCGTGTTGATTCCCCAAAGGTACAAGGAAAGCCCACAACCGAGCAGCAAGAGCGCAAACTGCAGCATCAGCGGTAATGACTCCATCACATGGCCGAAGTACCAACTAACGATGCCGTCCAGCTTTCGTTGCCGATTCTGACTGCGCTCGATGGCCGACCCTCGCATGTCGATCGAGGCGTATCGGTTCAACCATTGTTTCCCAAGCATCGCGAGGAAGGCCGAGAATAGTGAAGTGGCAAGGCTTGCGCAGAGGATGGCTTCGACCTGGACAATCGTGTGCGGGGGGCCGGTCCACTCAGGTACTGTGGGAACGTCGTTACCGAAAGTGGCGTTGTCGATCTTGTAGATGAGGACACGGAGGAGAGCGGCGGTCTCTTCGTTGGGGTTTGGCTGGAGCTGAGAGTGGACCTGGATGACGAATGCGGCGGTGACGGCGGAGAACAGACCAGCCTGTATTACGAGTAAATACGTGTGACTTTACCAACCCGCAAGACTCACAAATATGAGAGTGGTGTTTAGGTCTTCGTCGTGCTTCTTGATGAACTCTTTATCGTATTCTTCTGCTTCACGGCGGTACACGTCGTAGAACTTGGATCGGGTACTCTCATGAGTTGGTGGTAACTCCTCTTGGCTGCACAAGAGTTCAAAGACGCTTCGGGGAGACACGAGGCTAAGTTTACCTATCCGATAGCTGCTTGCGCTGTTCCCCACTTCCGTTCCCCGTCCCCTCTGCGGGTTCCTGGCTGTGATCGAATATCAGAGCAGTCTAGCGATGGGTGCACACGAACTTTTCTACCTGCCGGATCGAGAACCCTGGAGAGAAACCTCCGAATCGCTCGAGTTCCGACGGTTCCTGGACCCAAAGTCCCAGCGCTCAGCACGACTAACGGAAGCGCTGCGATATGACATACCTTCTTCTTCTCTTCCTGGAATTTCTGGGTGACCCCTCCGTAGTCAAATACGCTGATTCCTCGTCTCCATCTTCTCGGCTACGGGCACAGATCAGAAGAAATAGAGCCGAAGAGGGATCAGATATCTCACCTCTCTACCCTGACATCTTTCAGACCGAGCATGATGCTAGAGGTATCGGTTGGTTCACTGGGTGAATAAGAGATGAGGACGGGGAGGAGGAGTGGGGCGAACGTGGAGCGGTAAGGATGAGAGGGTGTCTGCCATGCCACAGACTCCACGTTCCCAAATACTCATCTTCGCTCCAATCTGCCGAGACTGCCAAGGTTAAGTAACGGCTTCACCGGGCCGGGAGGAAGGATCCGAGTGTGTTTTGCTTTCTTCTACTCTACACCTTACAACAGTATCTCTCTTGAGCCCCAGGCTTGACATAAGTGTACTTCCTTAGACCTACTCCTCCAACGAGTACCTCCCCATGAACAACCCCTCCTTCATGGCTTTGATTTCTGTTTACCCACGGCCGTCAACACTAACAACGAAGAGAAGGAATAATAAAGGAGAACTCACGGAGAGCAATGTGCCGAGAATGATACCTGGACATGGCCAGATTTCCCATCATGCACCACAGGTTATCAATTCCGACATCCCTCCAAGCTCCCCTCAATTCACCGGTATCATCCAAATCCCAAATCTGCTTCACCTTACCACCGAGTTCTTCACTGAGGATCTCCCGGAATCCGTCTCGGTGATCGCCAAGTCCAGTGGCGCAGACAACGAGATCCGCATCGAGCGTGCTGCCGTCTTCGAACTTCAACCCAGTCTTGGTGAACTCCTTGATGGGAGAGTCGTTCTTGAGTCCGATCTTTCCGTCGATAATCATTTGGCTCGCTCCGACGTCTGCAAGGGAGACCAGGGTCAGGGAAAATTTAGATGATCGGGGTCGGGCTGTAAGCGACCGACCAAAATAGTATCCTCCACCGCGGCGGTATACGAGTGACAGGAATCCAGATCCATCCGGAGCCTCCGTCAACTTGAAGCCCTTTTTCGTCAGCCCGTCCAGGATATCCCTACCAGAAGCGTTCCAGCAGAACCATCGATACGTACGGAAAAAAAACTCACTTGTCGGCAGCAGCAACCCGTTTCACAGTCTCCCGGTGTAACAACATCGCCAGGGAGATCGGAACCGACGCTCCTACCCTATCGGCAATATCGGTAGGTGGACCACCCTCGGCATACACTATATACAGTGAAAGCTGTCGGTCAACCGTATAAAGGAGGGGGCGGCTCGCTTACAGGTCATAAATCCCGGAATTCCGTGTTTCGTGCTCATGACATATACGGCCGAACGTTGGTACATCGTCTAACCCCAGCATTCAGATCTGGACGGAGGCGTCACAATATACAAGGTCACTTACGACATCTGGGTCAAAAGATGAAGGATGAGTTGAGCGGTACCAGACGTATGGAAGCATTTACTGACCGACTCCATGACTGGCCAGGTCCAAGGAAATATCGTGGCCAGAAGTACATGCACCAATGACAACTACCTTTTTTCCGGCGTATTTCTTCGCGGTCGTGTACTGGAGGGAGTGTATGAGTTCCCCCTCGAATTCTTTCTGGGGGCCGTAGAGAATCAGTTCCGTGGAGATGTCACATGGAAAACTAGAAGAAAGGACCTGTTTAGGGAATTCGGGAATATTCCACGTTCCAGCTCCCCATCCCAGAGCAAAAACAAGGTGGGTTGGACGGAGAACACGCGTAGTTTCCTTCCCGCCCGGGAGCACCCGGGTCAAGTTGACAATCCATGCTCCTGATGCATCCTTTCCGGCGGATGTGACAGTAGAAGAGGTCCAAACGTTGAGCTCCATGGTTTTGGCGTATGATTCGAGCCAATCGGCCAGCTGTGGAGGGAATTTGAGGAAGGGCTTTCGGTCCTGTGAGGTAGTCTGGCTTACCTTTTGGGCGGGGGTCCATACCGGCCAGTTGTCGGGGAATCTAGAGAGTCGTTAGTTCTAAGACACTATTGAAAATGACACCAGACGCGTACGGAAGATAGGGCAAATGGTCGTACCCTGCAGACGATGGTGGTTACACAACAAGTACCCGGTGAGGTAATCGAAAGACTCACAGACGGGATCATGTAAACACAGCGCTTGGTACCTGTTCCTCCACTGGTCTCCCACTCTCGGGTTCTTCTCCACAATCAGCGTTGGGATATCCAAGAACTTCAACCTCGCCCCAAGGTCCAATCCGCTCTGACCAGCTCCGACGACGACGACGTAGGGCTCGACGCCCTCAAATTCGATCTCTTTCTGTCTCTGCTCCGCCCATTTGCCGTGGTTAGGGAGAGGGTTCCGTAGAGCTCCAACCTTCTCGGGGTATTCGGCGAGAGATTGCAAGTTGGTATAAATGGTGTAGGCCTTCCAGACGCCCCCCGGTGCAAACACGAGCCTAAACACGCCATCCCCACCTCCCCATGTTCCGACGGAGAAGGTGAACAGGGCCTCGATCCATTCTATATCTTCCCAATGTTTTCCGACGCTAGCGGTCTCAAGTTTGAGGTTATTCAGACGAGTCTTGTCGGCAAACGAGGGATTAGCGATTCGGTCTTGGAGGAAGGTTTTGATCTGGTCGGTTCCGTGGAAAGTACGGAAGTCCCACGTCAAGGACAGGATGTCTCTCCAGAAAGCGTCTGGCTGGAAAAGGTCCAGGAGCCTATCGACGTCGATATCACCCTTAGGGGAAGGCGAGAACGCGGTTTGAAGCTTTTCAAGCCATTCCCCTGCGATTTTGACGGGGTCGATGTCTTTTGGAGGGGAGATACCGAGGTTTTTGACGGTAGGGAGGGTGGGGACTGGTGATGTGGTCATCGTTCTATCCATACTCGAGCGTGTATCGATTTGGGTTCCTCCCTTATATCTCTTGGAGGAAATTGTATTTGTCCGTGTCGTCCTGGGACTTGTGATCTTTCTATGCGCTGCGGTGATACGCAGTGATTCATGGAAGAAAAGAAGAGTGGCGTGACCTGGGGTAATACCCACTCCCGACATATAATACAGCCGCTTGCAATTCGATAGCACATTTCTGAAAAAAAACACGCACACACAACCTTCCTGAGTACGAGATGATCAACGTTATTCACTCCGGTGAAAGTAGGCCCACGTCTCGAGAGTGTCCGGTACATTATGGACTCATCCACTGAGACACCGCGGTTCACGAAAGACCTCCCAAAGCAGCAGGCCGTGGAGTATGCCGGTGGTGCCCAGCTCCGCATGTAAACAAAAAACCCTGAGCGCGCTTTTTCAAAAATGTGCTTGCGAAATGCAAGCGGTTATAAGATGATGAACTGTTTGAATATTCACGCACGTGGGTACGTATGGGGTGACTTGATCCCGGTACAGGAGCTCCGATGACTCGTAAAAATCGTCCAAGTGCCGGCCTCCTCGAGCTGACCACACAACCATCACCGAAAAACCGTCCGTGTCGCACCGCCACGAGGCTCCAGTCTCCTACTCCGCCCACTCCGCGACCGCGACATCTTCTGAATGGTCCGTCGCACGTTATCCGGACACTCAACCAACGCCGACAAATTGTCATTTCCTCACCCCTGGGACGTCGGCACTGGGTCCTATCAAATGTGGAAGGCAGGCTTAGCCGTCGGGCACGAGCTCTAACGAATTCTGGGTGGACAAAAACCGAATAATTGTGTTTAATCTCATTCATTTCGCACACATAAGGGCCGAATACAACTGCGCATTGCGGTAATCTCCACTACAACAAAAGACGTGCTCATTCGTCGAATCTTCGTGTATATGAGTTCGAAGAGATTCTGATCAGACGAAAAGTCGGTTGAGTCTGAAATTTGAAATGCCCGGCTGCCGTTGCCTGATTGCGGGATAAGCTGACTTTGTTCGTTGCTGCGCGTACCCAAGTGCTACGGTGGGCTAGGAGTTGTTGAATGTATTGATACGGGCCGATCAATCTACAGTGGGGGAATGGTGCTGAAACGCCCGAGAACTTGAAATCGTGGATTTGCAAAAATGGGAATACGAATAGATACTTCCGCAAATACAGGAACGCGGATACAAGGCGGGAAAGTTGTGTTACACAGGATGGTACGAGACGAAGCGGTCCGAGATAGAATGACGACACGAACGGTGTATGCCTAACGGATACGGCGACGGTCCGGAGATGGCAAGAGGGTCGTAAGTGGACCTGATCTTAAGCTTTGTGGTCGGATTGGTACATTCAGAGGCGCACATACTTAGTTCTCTGTATTGAATGTCATGGATTGCTTTCGGAGAAATTTGTTTCCCCAAGTCAGGACAGGCCGCAAATCTCGTCCTGAGCAAGGTTTGTTCAGCTGTTATACTCAAATTCAGAGTTCGAACGTGGCGCGTAGTGTAATAGTGAGCTTTTAGGTGCTCCATATTAAAGGTAATCAGGGGGTGGGAGGGTATCAGAAAAGGCGAGATTGGGTGGACGACTACCGGGGGTTCCCCATCGCGGCGTACATGGCCCACATAAGTGGAAGGGACTGCCGTGCACACGACGGAAGCGCGGCACGGCGTATGATAATGGATACCGTCCGTCGAGTCATAATTTCCTTCACCGGTGTTTGCCAGGCCATTTTGTGGCGCCGGGGACCTCGAATTTGGTTGATAGATTCACACCGCAAGGCCATGACCCCTCGAATTGACTCGAGGCGGTAAACTTTCGTGTCCCATCGGATAAACGGCTGGTATCTGAAACGATAGATAGTACTGACCCCATGGCGCCGTGCAAACGGTTGAACGGTGGGAGTGGCACCGGTGGCCCATAACAAGCCCTACTCAATCCGTCGTCCGGAAAAAGCCTGTCACAGGAAAAAAAAAGTATCCCTGGGTTGAACAAAAGTACGACCTAGGCTGGTATGTCTCGAACGTTACCTGGATCACTTCGTGTTCTCACTCTCCGGTGCTGTTTGGACCTGTTTGGACAATGAATGTTGAGTTCCTTTGTCCTTGATCAGCGCGCGATCGAGCCCGTGACAAACTCAGACGCGTCCCACGGTTCACGGCCAAACTCCTCATTCCCGTTTCGCCACCACCTGGTCTCAATCTGTGTGGCCCTCAGGGATTGTACGGACCATGGCCCTCGTCGACTTCTATCAACTCGCCGTCTTATATAACCTCTCTCGCCGCGATGGGGGGGTTCTTTCCAACTGCTCGCATCCTCCCCCAATGCCACCTGCCAATCCTGATCAGCCTGGCTCATTTCTCCCTCATTCTACCCAATACGTGTTCAAGACTCCAGAGCGCAAGCGCAATGCCGCTCGCTCGCTCCCGGTCCCGGATACAACTCCGATGTCCCATGGGACGTCCACCATACTGAAGCTGGAACCCGACACGGACGAGGCTCAAAAATACGACAGCGCCAAATACGAGCAGTACATCGCCCAGGATTTTGAGCGTCATCGAGTCTTCGTCGACATAGACGTTTTCATGGAGAACGTCCTGCACGTTCCCAAGAACTGGAAGGAACTGTGGGGTCCCACCATCAACCACATCAAACACAACGAGAAGTTTTCGTCCCCCCACCGGAAATACACGAGCAAGTGCGGAGCCCGTGGCCTCCTGGAGCAACAGTTGTACGAGCCCCTGGTGGAGATGGGAAACGCCATTCTCGACCTCTCCGAGTCGCCGATCGCGGACGAGTCGGTCAAGGCGCGAACCCCTCAACGGTACCTGAGAAATGACCCCAAGCAGGTTTTCGGTGGGGTGATGAATAATCTCAAACCGGATGTTGTGGCCGTCCACCATGATTTTCTCCATAACCTTGGTCCCGGAGAGATGGCGGAACAGCGGCTCAAGGGGACGAATCTGAGCTGGGCGCAACCGCTGCAGGTGCTGGAAGTGAAGCCTTGCGATAACGCGTTAGTCGATGGGTCGTATATGCCTCGGTTGAAGGTGGGAGGTGAGTCCACAACAACTTCTCTGAGTGGCGGCAGCGTCTGATGCTTTGCGGGGGACAGGAAAAGACCCACAGCGGTCTCACGCTTATCCGCCGTCGAGGGCTGGGGGAGGCTCTGGGGCGACCGATCCGGCCACAGTCGACCAAACGGTGTCGGCTCCAGACCCTCCTTTGTCGCGAAAGCGGTCTGCGGACGATGAGTTTGATCCGATCGGAAAGGCGCAGAAGGCGCACTACGAGTCGACTCCTGGTGGTGGCAGCAGCCGGATTGTGGAGAGGAAACCCAGGAAAACCCAGACAGGCGAAACGAAGGGTCAGAAGGATGCATCCCTCCAAGTAGGACGATATCTCTTGGAACAATTTTCCGTCCCCGCCTTCCGTTCGCACGCAACAATCGGACTGGTCGATCGCGAGCGCATCCAGTTCTACCATGCAAATCACTCGACGATCCTGGTGACTTCTGCAATTAATTTCTCGCCGAACGACCCGGGTGGGTCGGACAAGTTCATCGCGATCGTGATCGCCTTCAGCCGGCTTTCTCTCGGCGATAGCGGGATTCTTCACAACCTCCAGGACGGGGGGCTCTTCCGGGACAACGGAGACCTGCCCACTTCTAAGCCGGAGTGGGGGGCGGTACGGATCCAGGAGGGAAAGAAGCTGGAGTTTGGAGGAGACGAGAACACGGAGCCGTTCACGGTCACATACGGAGAAGTGATCTCCCACGAGCCATCGCTGGCGGGAAGAGCGACGACGGTGCTCCATGCGACGTCTCCGAGGTGGGACGACATTGACCTTGTTGTCAAAATCAGCTGGCCCGGGTCCGAGAGGGTTTCGGAACACGCATTTCTCGATGAGGCGATCAAGAAGGCAAAGAGCGCGGCCAAAAACAAATGGGCACTGGAGCATCTTCCGGGGGTTCTCTTCGCTCAAGACGTCGTTTTCGACTTGGATTCGACTCACGAGAAGGTCGCGAGGCTGTTCGACAACGCCGAGTTTATGGATGGAGAGTACAAGTACGAACGGCGGACCCTGCGGATCATCATCCAGGAACGGTTGTATCCCCTGAAGACTCTGACGGAAGTGAAGGATATCGCGCAGGTTCTGGTGGATATCGCTTGTGGTATGTGGATTTCAGTTGTTCCTTGGTTACCATACGCTCACGCTGGGATAGTTCACCGGTGGCTCTACGAGGTTGCTGGGATCCTGCACCGGGACCTCAGCATGAGCAACATCATGTATCGGATCATCAAGGGGAAGGTCTACGGAGTACTAACCGACTACGACCTTTCATCGTGGGTGGCATCTCTGAACTCCGACTACACGAAAACGTCGCAACAACGGACCGGAACGCCTCCATTTATGGCCCACGAGTTGCTGGATGGATCCGAGGCCCTCCACGTGTACAGACACGATGTAGAGTCCCTTTTCTACATCATGTTGATCATGGCCACACACTACGATGTTTGGGCTCCCACGAAGGAAAAGGATGGAGGGGTGCGGATACGATCGGGGAAACTCCCCTTCGAGAGGTGGTTCGGTCAACTATCATACGAAGACCTCTCTTCCTCCAAGCAAACCTCCATTTCGAACTTGGGGCATCTCGATCTGTCTCCGAGCTTCAGAGACTTTCGTGGTTGGCTCCTAAAACTCCGGGGATCTCTCTTCTGCGGATTTGAAGCAAAGCGACGGCAACAATTTTTAATGGAGGGTTGGACGGAGGAGCCTACTAACAAAGGCGCACCCCCCACCTTCGACCACGAAACGTTGGGGGGACATGTCGACTACTCCGCATTGATTAACCCAGTTCGACATCTGAAGGGGGAAATCGAGGGCCTTGTTATCCGTTACGAACCTCCTGCTCCGACAAGCGCGGTCCGTTCGAGTTGGTTCCAGTGGATACCGCCTCCGTTTCGACTACCCTTCTTCTCTACTTAGAGTTCTACTTAGAGTCAATTTCATACAAATCGGCACTGTATTTATACCATTAGCACGGACGTCTGTAATATCTAATACCATTGCTTGTTTTCTGGGACCATTCGACGTTGTCGCGAGCACCCATATGGGGGCTGTCGGGACTCGCTTCCCAAAGATTGATTCTGAGCCGCGACACAATTTATTGAAGGTCGTCAGGAAGATCCAGAAACCGGACGAATAAGACGAAAATCAGAGGAGCACGAGAATAAATAGAAGTGAAGAAACAAGAGCAATCTTTTGAAAGAACTCCGCCTACAGGCTTCTCGGGATCTATCCCACCTCGCGGCACAAGACCTCTTCTGCGTTGATCATTACCGCTACCACACCCTGTAAATCTCACATATCTTCTAGTTAAATGAGGCGAAACATCGATGACTCGGGAGTGATAACGGGACGACGCGACGATGATGGAACGTGAAGCCGATCCTCATCCTTGTCCACGATCTCCATGCACGCACGGACGGCTCCCAAATTCTATCCGCCCTCCGCACTGCCTTCTACCCTTGAGTCTACTAAGCGAAAGTGTTGGGCCGATGTACTACTCATCGCCGAACCAACTGAAGCAACCACCCCCATCCCCCGACCCGATGCAGGGAGACAGATCCGAATGACAAAAGAGCACAAGGGGAGCGAGAACAAACGAAAACGGCCGAGTGGATTTTCGGGACTCCCGGTGATAAAGGTGGCTAATTGGGTGGGGTGCAAATCCACAGTGCGCGGACCGACTCAGCGGGGATGGTTCCAACCGGTACGCACCTGAGTACGAGGACCATTCATAAATATATAGCTCCGGGTGTTCCTCCTTCCTCCTTCCACTTTACGGATTCCAGCGTCTGCACCACAAACCGTCGGGATGCCGAGTCTCTCCCAAAACCCCCAACCGCTCCGATGCCATCTCCATCAACTACCCGATGCCCGGAACTCAAACAAGACGTTACAGAATCGATACACCGGCGCAGACCCATACTACTTGTTTGCTTCAAAGCCGAGTCCGAGCTCACAGACCCGACTCTCCTGTATCCGGCATCTCTTACCAACTCCACCATCCGGAATAAAACCGGCGATATGCTTCGACAACGCTCGTCTCGCCATCCCTCCGATGCACTATTGCTCCCGGGGGCTACAGGCCTCACCTGATACACCGCAACCCCACGTAGCTGGCTCCATTTCCTCAACCATCTCGTTGGCGAGACAAGTCCTAATCACCACGGTCACGTACGCGCTCGAATTCGGGAACCTAACCCATCTCAACACGGGCGAGCTCAAGGGTCAAGGCCGTATTGGTTCATCCACTTTCCTCCTACCAATACGGGTATCCCCCCAGGCCAACACCTCAGGACCCGGTCTCCCTCCTTTGCTCTTGGATCCCGAGCAGATGGTCCCCCGTCCCACGATGCCCCACGTTTCACAACCCCAACCTCCATCCCCTCGATAAAAATCCGCGTTGTTTGCGAGTACTGGGTGCTCCCACAACCCCGACCGCGCCAGCCCGGGGTGCCTCGAGTAACCCGTCCCCCCTTCATCCGCGACAACCAAAAAGCGCTCGAACCTTAAATCTTTCTCTGACGACTACACCCACTACGTCGACCGTTTGAAGGAGGAGTACCACCACAGTCTCACACCAACCGCCATTCGGAAGTGCCGTCCAAACCTTTCTCGCCCATACCACGAGTTTACCCCCAATCCCCCTACAGATATCGATCCAACAGACATCACCCCTCTCCCTGCCAGGCTATTTTCCGTCGATTTCTGTGGAATGAGTGATCCTCTGGGGGGTAACTGCGGACAACAAGAGAAATCTTGGCCGGCTTGAGGTTTTGTGGATGTTTCGAAGTTTGAATATCGCGGAAGTGCGTGTGGGTGTCCGAACGGAAGCTGTGGGTGTAGAACCTCTTGCGTTGGGTGTTATGTGGAAGGAGATTCTACGTTGTTGGTTATCTACGTTTCCGTGATTTATCTGTTTGAATGCTGGAATTGAGTGCTATTATGAGAGCCGCTTTTTTCCTATTTTCGTTTCTCACGTTGGCATTCGTGTAGAAACTCGTAGCTCTAAAGGTACATTCATTTTGTTTGTCACGGCGGTTGAGGCTACGAGCTGTTGGACGTGCTGACACAGACCAGCCAATCTACGGTGAAGGAATGGTGCTGAAGCATCCATGAACTCGTAGCTCAAAGCGCGGATCTGCGAAACCGGGAATACAAATAGGATCCGAAAGTGTCACGAATGTGGGGACAAAAACACAAAGCGGGAAAGTTGTGGTACACGATGGTATGGAGCGAAATGTCCGACTACAAGATCAAACGACGACATGCACAACGTGTGTCTGACAGATATGGCGATGCTCCGGCAAGAGGGTTGTAAATGGGTCTGACGGGCTGTATAATGAAGGGGTGACGGAGGGGTGAGCCCATGCACAGACAAGGATGGAGTTGGCGGAACGAGGAGCGAATGTGGCATACATCACGGATATGGAAGAGGGAGGCTACACATGAACGTCGAGTGAGATTCTGTACGTGTCCACTGATGTGAGTATGCCGAAAAGGATGGTGAATGTGGAAGGCGTACGGGTCAGGATCTCCATTGCCTCCCTGTCCACCTCCAGCAACACCCGCTTGAGTTCCCGGTACTGGTCCTTTGGAATCTCGGCGTTTGTGTTGAGGAGAATCGAATGACGCTTTTTGATATACTCCGGCCCCAGAACGTGATCGAGCCGATTTCTGAGTTCCTCCCGGTGGTGCCCCATCCCGATCCCGTTAAAGTCCTCCCTAATCGAGGCACACATCTCGGCTAAAGCGGAGTCTTCACGCGGGACCCAGTCCAACCAGATGAAAAGCAAGTATGACTTGAGAATTTCGGTGTCTCCGAGTGCTCGGAATTCGCGAACAGCTTCCCCTCTCGAATCCTTTTTATTGTCATAAAACCACGGTGGGGTAATGGTTTGCTTGCTCGACCACAACCAAATGCCAACAGGAATGTGTTGTCGTAAGGCGCCATCGAGCATGATCCGCCACAGCGTGTCGGCCACACTCTGACCAACCTCCTCCATGTATGGGACTGCCAACGTTGCCAACGTTACCGTTGACCACCGGGCGAGTGTGTTCTTGTCGAGTGGATAGAAGTGGGGCAACACAAGTGTTATAGTCTGGTCCAGGGAAGGAGTCCTTGGTCCGTTAAACAGTGTGGCTAGGAACGGCATAACGGGACCCCATGTCATCACACTCCGAATAAAAGCGCAGTGCCTGAACCCACGTGAGAGTGCACCGATCATCTGTTGCTGCCCACCTCCCGACAGGCGGGCCGCATATGGTAACAGTGCGCAGACAGCCTTCCTCTTGGAGTGGAACGCGTGAGCCTCAGCCGTGGCTCCGAGCTGCCGAACTACCAGGTCCGAAACCTCCTCCAGCCGAGTGCTGGTTCTTGATCAGAAAAGGTGAATGTCTGTCAGACATGGACATACCTCTCGTCCAGACCGGTGCCTGGAACAGTACAGCCCAGATCGATCGCGATGATTGACAGGCAGCTGATGATGACTGAGGTAGGAGGTGGGGGGTCCAGGGATAGATAATGAAATGCAAAGCGGAGGATCCAACGGGGCACCTTCCTGGTAGGTCTAGTTGTTTGATATTTGAACTGGGCAAGCTGGACAAGAATGATGTGCTCGTTGTCGGATGGTTTGTGATCATTCCACTGGACCTTCGACCGCTCTCCATTGTTGGATGAATAGAATACACTATGGAGTACGCCAAAACTGTGGCAAGTCGGGAGGATTTTAAACCGGGTCGTAAGTGGAAAGGCCGCAGTGTACCGCTTGCCCACGTCCCTGAGAACAGTCGATGTTGGATCCATGATCGTGAGGTGGGAAAACGTGCGGAGGCAACATGTGGCAGACACCGCTGCAAGCTCTCCTGAGCCTTCGGTAATCACTGCTTCGCCACCGGTGGTCACCACACAACTGACAAGAATATCGAAGCAAGCGGAAACGAGAGCAGGATTGAAGTCAGCCAGCGTCGTCATCGCTGCGAGTGTTTTGAGGGTTGAGAGGCGGAGAGCTTTGTCCAACGATGTCTGGAGGATCCATGAGATGCATTGGAGGTCCAACATGACTGCCTGGTTGTCTGGTCTGTCCACCTGGGGAGAACATACCCAACAAAGCCAGTTAGATGTCCTATGAGCGAGGGTAAGAACACCCATGGTTATCATTCGCACAAAGACATAGGCATCGCGGGCCAACAAAATCGGTAAAAAGAGGATATATAGCAGCATCCCGGAGTGGATAGATGACCACCCCCTCCTCCGTATACCGCCACACCACTTGATGGTGAACCAAATAAGGGCAGAATTTTTGGTGATAAAGGAGAAAGCTGAATGAAATATGACAAGGATGTGTTGGAGGATGGCAGGGATACGTTGGAGGATGGCAGGGATATGTTGGAGGATGGCAAGGATATGTCGGAGGATCTGTGCACCGGGGGTTTGATATGGACAGCTCATGGAAGCCATCCCCGCAATGACAATCAGAGCATAGAAGATGGCACCAAACGAGGTGATGCCAACAACAACCGACGCAACAGTCGTGTTGATTCCCCAAAGGTACAGGGAAAGCCCACAGCCGAGCAGTAAGAGCGCAAACTGCAGCATCAGTGGCAGTGACTCCATCACCTGGTGGAAGTACCACCTGACAATGCCGTCCAGTTTCCGCTGACGATTCTGGCTGCGTTCGATGGCTGACCCTCGCATGTCGGTCAAGGCGTATCGGTTCAACCACTGTTTTCCAAGCATCGCGAGGAACGCGGAGAAGATTGAAGTGGCGAGGCTCGCGTAAAGGATGGCTTCGACATGGACAATTGTGGGTGGAGGGCCGGTCCATTGCGGGACAGTGGGAACGTCGCCGCCGAAGGTGGTGTTGTCGATCTTGTGGATGAGGACGCGGAGGAGAGCGGCGGTCTCATCGTTGGGGTCGGGCTGGAGCTGGGAGTGGACCTGGATGACGAATGCGGAGGCGACGGCGGAGAACAGACCGGCCTGTACCACGAGTTAGTGTGTGTGGCCTGACAAATCCGCAAGGCTCACAAATATGAGAGTGGTATTCAGGTCTTCGTCGTACTTCTTGATGAACTCTCGGTCATATTCTTCGGCCTCGCGGCGGTATACGTCATAGAACTCGGCCCGGGGATCCCCCTGGACTGACGGCAACTCCTTCTCCTGGCTGCATAAGGGTTTAAAAACGCTTCGGGAAAACACCAGACTGAGCTTACCCATTCGGTGGCTGCTTACTATGCTCTCCACTTCCGTTCTCCGCTCCCTCCCCAGGCTTCCAGCTGTGGTTGGATATTAGACGGGTTTAGCGTTGAAGACACGAATTCTACCTGAACCGAGAACTCTGGACAGAATCCTCTGAATCACTCGAATTCCGACGGTTCCTAGACCTAAAGCCCTCGCATTCAGCAAGGCTATCGGCAACTCTATGATGTAACATACCCTCTTCTGTTCTTCTTCTTCTTAGAACTTGATGATGGCCCTTCCGCGGCCAAACGGACTGGCTCCTCCTCTCCATCTCCCCGGCTACGGGTACAGATCAGAGGAAATAAACTCGAAAAGCGATTTAATACCTCACCTCTCTACCGTAACATCTTTCAGGCTGGGCATGATGCTCGAGGTATCAGTTGGTTCACTGGGAGAATAAGGGATGAAGACAGGGAGGAGGGGTGAACGTCGAGCGGTGAGGATGAAAAGTGTCTGCCATGCCGCAGACACGTTCCCGGACATTCACCATCGTGCCGGGGGTCAGGCGTTAATATCGGGTGCTCCGGCCCGGCGCAAGCATAGAGACTTCAAGCGCGGATCGGGTGAACTTGACTGATGAGTTACTGGCCACCAATGGCGGCGGAGTTCGAGTTACGAAAGAGCACGGTGAGCGAGAAAACGCAACGGCCAAATTGATACCCTGCCAGAGGGCGAGAGCAACTGAGAGTAGGGGAGCGTGACCATAGTGGATGAAACTGGTGCGGCCTTCTCTTGACTGGTCAGCATTAAACAATGTCGAAATGCACGATGACCCCTGACGTCGTCCTCGGTACCCATCAGCACCCCAGTCGGTGCTGGTCAGCGCTTATACGGCTGACGTTCCTGCGTCACGCGCCAGCGTTTCAGCGCTCGGCACCCAACGGTTGAACGTTGCAACGTCGAACGATGACCATGATGACCAATGTAGGATTGCTTAGTGCATGGGTGGTACGAGTGACGCAGTAAACTGAACAAGATTCTCGGGAGTCGACGGGCCGAATTTCCCAGTAAGCATGCGGAACCAATAATATGTGAAAAAGCCCCTCAACATCCAAAAATACGCCTCAGATACAGGTAAAACGCGTCGTGGAAGTGGGTATTCAAGTTAGAAAATAACCCTTGATGAGGCTGAACCGAAACGCGTGACATAACTTCGCGCAACGCCCGACTCGAGGGGCAATTGCAATTCGGAAGCGGGGGGAGCAGAGGGAGAAATGGACCTCAACTTCCCCACGATTCGAAGACGTCAGCGCTCGCCAAATCAACAGAAAATCCCGCCCTCCGGCGAATCCAGTCACACCCGATGGCCTTCCTGATGTGTCCAGATACCGTTCCTAGGCTTGTGTTGTCAAGATCTCCAGCCGCCAGCCTCACGTTGCAGGCCACCACCTCCCGAATCTGATTCTCGTTCAACTTTCTCGTCCATGGCAAACTCCACTCATCCCCACCTCCATAGGCATTAGAAACTGTCGTCACGATCAATGCTCCCGCTCTCCCACCCAAGGCATGAAATAAGTTTTCGTGGACACACGAAGTCCAAACGGGCATCGGTGAAAAATGAGTGTGCATAAAAAATCTCGAAAATCGAAACCGACTAGCATATACTATGAAACCGGATTGGATTGGGGGACGCGAGGCCTTGGGGAGTACAGATACCAGTGGCGAACGCGGATGTAATATTTGAGAACGGCGCTCACTAGCACTTCCGTAGAAACAAACTCGTTGATCGGCCGACTCCTGTGATCTCCCCACATCCAAGAGTGGGCACCCACGTTGCGCTCATTCTTCAAATTCTTACTTAAACACGCGTACTGTATGTCGAGACTTCCCAATACCTGCAACTTAACGGGGGCGGGACGTTATGAAAAGAAGCGTACAGTCAGCGAATCTGGCCTCGCATCTCGCTTGTTTCTACCCCTGCTAACCTCCTCTACTCGGACGGGGCTCCACACATGATCTCTGCTTCCCCTTGTTTCCCTTCTGAGTCTGCGAATATCATTGACGTGAACCCAAGAAGAAACAACAAGTTTATCTATTACCTCAGTCCGTCAAAACGTGAGCCTCGTAGTTCGCAATGACCGGTCTTTTATCCACCGTTCAGATTCACGAGGTCACATTGAGTGCTTTTGCACTTCCAAAGAGGGGTCCCCACCATGTGAGAATCAGCAGTTGACAGAGGCCAGCCCGACGGTGTTCATGGGGGTTGAAATGATCAGACGATCCGGTGTGGTGGTAGCTGAAGAGATTGTCGGGACTCCATTCCTACGGTGAGGGGAGTGTGGGGAGAGCAAAACTCGAAACAACCGCAGGTCTTGCCGTGCCCGTCGTCCGTAATCGCGGGTTCGGATCCTTTGGGAGGATGACAGGGTGGGGCGAACAGACGGTCGGCGTCTGAGCGCGGAATTCGGACACCGGAAGCAATGCAGTCAATTGTCCGTCAATCTCACGTCCATCCATCGCAAAGCTCGGCTCTCCACAACCCCCGCGTCCGGCAGTTGTCGATGATCTTGAGCACGAGCGCTTGCCAGTAACCCAGCGTCCCAGAATGGGCGCTGAAGCGCTGAAGTTTCAAGTTTGGATGAGTCCGTCTCAACGACGCGTCGCATCAGTAAGTCAACACCCTTGGTCAAACTGAAAGGTTGACTTTTCCCTTACGGCGGATTTCATCTCAATAGACCATGTCACACAGAAGACAACTTGTTGTCAAAATCCGCTACCCGACGCGGTTGCTCAGCAGATGCGTTGCTTGTTGTTCTCTCTAAGCTCCTAGCGCTCCCAAGAGCCTGAATACATTCCCCCAGACGCGCGCCTCGGTTCCTGGAACACCAATGCGGGCATAGCCCATCTAAGCACTCGCGTGTTCTCAGGGTTTCCTCAGTCTTTGAGTGTCTGAACTTCCCGGTAGCGATCGTTCGGATTTTTGTTCCGCCGCGGGGTTCTGGGTCCTGCACGACATCCCTGGCGACCAGTACCCCCACAACTCAATGTCTCCCTCGGGTCCCGACCTTGGGGTCTCAAGACAAGCTTGTGGTCAAGGACTGATGATGGTGAGGGCGGCCGGGCGGAGAAATCCAAAACCGCTCGAAGTGATCGGATTCCTCGCAGCCACGGAGGTCATACCTTGATTGCGGTAGGATAACTCGACGAAGAGCGTAATACAATTCGGGGTGTGGGAACAGTCAAACGGCAGGGAGGCATGTCAACATCTAGACGGGGTTCTTAAACCGCGACCTGGCCTTCCTCCCCGTCGTTCGTGTCTCTCCTCGCCACCACCGGTTTCCCATGTCCTCCGAGTCAGACACCATCATTGCAATTGGCCATGATCTGTGAGTTCCATCCTACGTGCGTCTTCTATCAAGCGCTGACGTGAAAGCAAATATTAGCACCTCGATCAAGGTAGCCTCCACGGTCACCCCCATAACCAAGCTCATGCAGTCCATTTCTCAGTATTACGCGTTAGCGACTTGCACAATCCTTTTTTATGACTATTTCCTGACATTGGCCGATGAAGTTGGTTGGATTTGCTTTTCGTGGATCCTCCGTCTCTCCGCTAAGACCCTGTTTTGTTGAAGGTCAAATATGTAGGCTGGTGACCGGCCCCTAACACTTGATCACGTTGTGCGTGTTAGGGGCTGGTGGATTTGGATACGGCTCCCCTTCAGTAGAACATGTCATGTGATCTCTGTCACATCACACTCCCTGTATTCGCTATCGATATATCTGTTGGACGCGAAAAGGTCATGCAATCCACTCCTTTACTCGCTCAGA
>Ga0307513_10004134_pt1 | contig 19445 bp, 16 predicted proteins | sample 15_EM_MG_FD_202174 | JGI IMG/M metagenome (GOLD analysis project Ga0307513, IMG submission 202174) | Populus trichocarpa ectomycorrhiza microbial communities from riparian zone in the Pacific Northwest, United States - 15_EM | ecosystem: Host-associated > Plants > Roots > Unclassified | place...
CTCCCCAGTCAACACGGCCTTCATGGCTTACTTGGCATTACCAAGACTATGATGTCAACTATGACGACAGGGCTGCTGACTCATGCAGCCATTCAATACACTTCCCTATACAGTGTGGCCTTCTGTGGCCGGCCTTACTAAGCCTTCTGAGCTTCTATCAACACAGTTCTATTAGTAGACTGTCGCTCTCTGGCTTCCCTAGCTTCCTACACTGTGCAATCTGTCTTCTCTATTCATTAGTCATTACTCAGCAAGTCATGTGTGCACTCTTCTCTACTATAGCACTAGCTTCTCTACACAATAGCTGTGGTTCTTACATTACAATAGTCATTCTCCTTAGGCGCCTTCTGCGCCAAGTGGCCTTACCTTAGCCATTACTTTACCTCATGTAGCACTTCTTCATAGTGTTACTTCATTACAATATAAGGGGTCAGACTCAATGGGCGAAGTGTTCCCCATCTTGTCTTTCAAACCCATTATCCCTATCTTTACCTTACCAACCTAAACGCCTTAATTGGCCTTAGGATCCTTACTCATTACTCTTCTTTCGACATTACAGTCCACTACAACCTCACCCCATTGCTCTACCTTTAGTCAATGCCATTCCCCATGCCCATTATCAGTAACTTGCTAAGGCTCATCCAGTGTTTTATCACATATATATAGCAGATCAGACATTGTGAGGAAACAGAAAGTGAAGGAATGAAAAAGATAGAAGGGCAGAGTACCATACAAACTAACTATGAAATAGGAAAGGAAGAGGAGACTTGTGATAAAATGCAGGGATTACCATCCACAAGTTAGTGAGATTGAGCAGGCAGAACAACTTGACTATAAGGTAGAGTAATGGGGTAAGGTTGTAGTGGACTGCAAGGTCAAAAGTAAGAGTAATGAGTAAGGATCCTAAGGCTGGTAAGGTGCTCAGGTTGGTAGAGTAAAGAATAGGGTAATGGGGATTAAAGACAAGATGGAGATCGCTCTCCACCAAGCCATGGCCCTTATATTGTAATGAAGTAACACTATGAAGAAGCACTACATGAGGTAAAGTAAAGCTAAAGTAATGGCCCATGGTGCAGAAGGTGCCTAAGGAGAATGACTATTGTAATGTAAGCTAGTGCTATTGTAGAGTAGAGTGCACACATGACTTGCTGAGTAATGACTAATGAATAGAGAGGATAGTCTGCACAGTGGAGAAGCACAGTATGCACAGTGGAGAAGCCAGAGAGTGACAGTCTAGGAATAGACTGTGTTAATGGAAGCTCAGAAGGCTTAGTAAGGCCAGCCACAGAAGGCTGCACTGTATAAGGAAGTATATTGAATGGCTAGCAAGAAGCCAGCCCTGTCATCATGTTTGACATCATAGTCTTGGTAATGCCAAGGAGGAAAAAGAGGAAAAAATGACTTTCATCACAAGACTGATTGTGGGGAGTACATGCAGAAAGGGAACTTGTCCCATGAGGAGAACATAGAAAGGCAAACTCAACACATGAAAGGACATTACCAAAGTGCATGCACAAATGGGTGCATGATTGTTGGGCAGGCTATGAATGAATCAAAACTTGATGTTGTGTATGGGGAGTGGGCACATTTGGTAGGGGTTGCTGGAAGAATTGGTATGCCAATCCTATGTTGTCATTTGGCCAGGCGATACTGTGTACCATAAGCAGGACCAAATGGTTGGTTGGGCTGTACAGCCAGGATTGATTGGAGCAGTGTACATGACATAGTATATTGGAATAAATCATACAACCATAACAATTACATAGGTATTGCATAACTAAAGTCACATGAGAACAAAGGTAGATCACCATTCAATCAAAGTTCCTTTATACTCAAGCAGGTGGGTAATAAAGCAAACTTTCCAAAGTTCAAGTAATCTATGATCCTTGCAGCAATATAATCATGAATAATACATTGCAGTTAATATGTTTCAAGGACACAGTGTATGTTGAGGCATACATTAAACATTGATCAAAATCTGGAACCATGTCATAAAACCTGTTCTATAACAGAGAGGGTGGTCACAATTTCAGAGAATGTGGGGTTGAGGTGGGCAAGCATGGTGTTTGATATAACCTCAGAGGATGGCTATTGATTGAGGGCAGCAATGTGACAAAAACAAGTGAATGACCATGCTTGCCATTAGAGAGTGGAACAACTTGTCACAAGGTAGAGTAATGGGGATAGGTAATGGTGATGGAATAAGGTGAGTAATAATAGAGAACTTACAATCAGGCTGCAAGAGGGCTAGTGGATCATGTAAGGTAAAGGTAAAGTAGTGGGTGAGAAAGACAAGATGGAGATCACTCTCGACCAAGCCTTGGCCCTATATATTGATAGTGAAGTAACACTATAAGAAGTGCTACATGAGGTAAAGTAATGCTAAAGTAAAGAAGCACAGTGCCACAGTGCCTAGAGAGAATGACTATTGTTACATGTTGGTGAATTTATTATTAATTTAATACATAATGTGCTAGTAGCCTGGGTCTAAATCTGAGGGCTATTACTTCAGTCCCACATATATAGGTATTTTATCAATAGAGAAATATAATTATATATGCTTTTTGGAAGGTGATAGGGGTTCCTACAATGAGCAGTGATGTATGCCTTTAGGCTTTGATACCTCAGACTAGTAGTCAGTATACATGTTGCTTACTGTAGATAATAAGAGTGAGTTAGAAATGAGATGATTGAGATAAGAGATGTGGCAAAATGCTTACAAAATCTGTCCTGCCTTTGGCCTAGAGCTCTGGGCACTCCATACCTCTTATTTCAGGTAGGCTTGCTAATGGGGCTTGTTTAGGCAAGTAAGGCTGACAGATGATGATTGGCTAAAAGGTTGTTATTAGGGGTGTCTGTAGGGTCATGCTTTTATAGGTTTCACACCCCTGCATAGCCCTGCATGTCTACATAGGTTTACATTGATTTTACATAATTATCCTGTGCCAGGAGGCAGTGATTAGTGCTGATCCTCCTGTGCTAACACTTTGATCCTGGTTGTGATTGGTGACTTGTCCTAAGACTATAGAGTTGCTACATGTCATGTTTGCATAGTCCAACAACCTCAATAGTATTAGATTTGAGTCAGTACAATTGGATCCAGAATGACTCACATAGGTGGGTGACAAAGCAATATTTTTGAGGGCAGGCAGAACTCAAGATCACAGTTCAAAAGGTGAGTGCAAATGATTTATGATACTTATCAATCATGGTACTCATGAATGATGCCCAGGATGATAAATATCATAAAAATGGAGCATACATCAAGGCATATAAATACAATCACTAATCATTGAGAACCTGTTCCATAACATACCCCCATGTGTTGACATGTACTCTCCTTATTTAATCAATTCTAGAGTCCCAGTCTTCAGCCTCAAAGTCATCAATCAGTTTGTTGTTACAGTGCAGAGGTTTCCAGAAATGTCTACTTAGTAACTTGAGCAGATAGGTCTGGGCAGTCAATCAGATAGACTCTTATTTCAGTCTAAGTAGCTTACCAGAAGCTACAAAAGGTTTGCAATACAATAGAAGGATCTTATAAGGTTATTCTTTTAAGCTCAGAGCTTCAGGGATTTAGCCAGAATATATCAGGATAAGAACTTGCTAGTTATTGTATAGAATTGGTAATATCTCTTGTGTCAAGAGTAGATTCTTTTAAGTGAATATATACTGTGTCAAAGTATGTATTCTTATGCTTGTAGCAGTCAACTACTAAGTAAAGTAGAAGCTTCATATCAAGAAGGTATCTTAGGATGTGAGGCAAATGTTAGATGTAAAGTGGCTTGTTCATTTCTGGTCAAGAATGAGGTCCCTTATATAGCTGGGGACCCAACCAGGTTGGCCAGGTTCTTATTGATTTTACTATTCAAATAGGGGCTGGGGGCACAGTCCGCAGTCCATAGTCTGCAGTCCATAGTCCATAGTCCACAGCTCTGAATAGGGGCTATTCCAAAAGAACCTGGCTGTTGCTAAGTACATGAATATGAGGCTGGAGAACCTGGTTCTATGTGAGGCTGGGGAACCTGGTTATCTGTACATGAATCAGGATCATGTGATTACAAAGGAACAAGATCACATGACTACAAAGGAAGAATACTACAGTTATTGTGTAACAAAAGTCATGTGATTACAAAGGAAGTTCACCATTCAGTTAAAGCTCCTTTATACTCAAGCAGGTGGGTGATAAAGCAAACTTCTTTGAAGATTGAGGATGTATTGTGTTTGTAGCAATACAATTATAGATAATGTATTGCTGTTTAACATACCCAAGGACATAGGTGTACATCAAGACATTAGTTAGGCATTGGTAAAACTCATGAATTATGTCATAAAACTGGTTCTATAACATTTGTGATAGTGGTATGATGGATCACAGGTGATTTGTTGGATATAATTTTTGACAATTTCACAAGTGCTCTTGGGGAGATTCTCATCTGGTGTTTTTTCTTCCTGAATATGATTTGTGAGGGTAACAGAAAGCATTTTGTCTATGTAGTGGGTGTGATATGACTCAAACACTTACTACAAGGGTTTTTGTCCATGGAGGGAGATTGTTCAGCAGACACATTATTGAGGTACCATTCACCATTGACATTGTCCCAATAGATAATCAAGTTGGAATAAGGAAATTTGATGGCTTTGGGGCAAGGTTCCTTATTCCAGTCAGATAGGGAGTTTGTTTGAGCAGGGCATTGAGATACACTAGTTGTGATAAATGAAAGGCTTATATTGAGTGTATGTGCCATTGTGAAGGGCTAGCTCAGTGATGTAGCTTTGCATGGATTTGAGTTCTGAAATCCAGAATTCATTGTGTTTAGCATCATTACTGAAGTCAAGGTATATGGTTTTATTTCCAAGCTGACCTTTACTAAGCACATACATCATAGCAACTTGATCAAACTGGGTCATTTGGGCCCAGGTGACTTGGGTGAAATCACTATGAGAATCAAGGGACATAGTCTTCCAATTGACTCATTTCTGTTTGGGTACTGTAATACAGGGTCCTTTCTGGGTGGAAGACTTGTCCACCAAGGTTATCAATTTTGTGATAGAGGCCAGTAAGGCCTTGGCATTTCTCAATGTTGTCTGCTTTGATGGTGGTTTGACTTGCTAACCATTTGAGATGATGTCCATTGGTGTTGGCATGAATGGTCTTGATGTATCAGTCAAAAGTGGTGCCTGCATGGGGATTGTATATGGTGCTGTGGATGAATGATTCCCTGTGCACTGGTGCTGGTCAATGTTGTTCAAGTTGAGTCCTTGTTGGTGGGAATATTTGGCAATATCAGCAGTCCAGCCATAGGGGTATATGTGGGATCAATTCCAGGCAGAGCTGCCTTGTTGAAGTATGGGATTTGATCTGCTCCTTTCATAATCATAATTCTGCTCACAAACTCATTGTAGGTGGTGGGTTCAGCAATCTTATTGCCAGAATGAAATTCAGAAGTGAGCATTAGGATGGTTTGGGTGAAATGAGATGTCAGTGACCTGGGTGACTGATTCCAAGTGCATTAAGATGGGAATATTACCAAAATCAGCATCCAGAGCATACTGGTGAAGGTATACTCTGTGGCTGATTGGATGGACATCCCTAAGATGGCAGAATGAATGGGAAGTACTCTCTGAGGGTACTTGAGAAGAGGAATTGTTTTCCTTATCTTTTCCTGCAGTTCCAAAGCATGCATGCTCCACACATATTCTAGGAGGGGATTGGGGCTTACTCTGCTTTAACTCCTGAAGCATTTTAATTGTCTCTTTCAAGAGACTCATGAACTCTCCTTCCTTCAGAGGTGTGGACATCTCTGGGGTAGGGGAACTTGTTGCTCACCTGGAAGGATGTGACAAAAGGTGCTCCTAGGTAAGTTGCTGAGCTTCTTAGGTAAGAGCAAGTGATAAGAGTAATAACTAGAGAAGACAAAGTGAGGTTCTTCATCATCTAGGGTAGAGTATATATTAGAGTACAGTAATGATGACTAATGAATACATTGGTAAGCATATGTAATGACTAAGGTATTGTATATAGAAGTGAAGAAAATGGCATGGAGTGGGAATGCTGACTAAGGGTGGTGTATTGGGAAGCAAGGAGTAAGGCATGGAGTGGGAACATTGGTTGACTAAAGGGAGTAGGTCATATTGAGAAGGGGGGAGTTGGTTGTAGAGTGAGAGTGAAGGTAAAAGGTTTGAGTAGGGAAGTGCAGAGTCTGCCATGGAGTGGGAATAAAAGGTAAGGGGAAAGGGGCAAGATTGACCAGGTGCCAGGTACAGGCACCAGGGTCAGGCACCAGTTACATAACTACAGCAAGGCTGGAGTCATGTGATAACAAAGGGAGGCAATATTGGTATCAGAATGATTGGAAAAAATAGGGAAAAATGATGGTGAGTGTTGGTTTTGTTACAAAGGATATCCCCGTTGAATGAGTGTCTTTGGATTTCTGAGTTCCTTCAATCTGCTTCATGATCATCACTGATTGGGCATGTGGAGTTCCAAAGTGGTGGTCTGGGGGTGGAGATGATAATTGGCCATTCACTGAAAGATGAGCAAGCAGTCTGGGGGTGAATTCCAGGGAGTTCTGTGGAATGGGAGAGTGAGGATCCATAGAACTGTTGATTGAGAGTGTGTATGAGACTGGTTGATGGTGCAGCATGATTGTCAGCCAATGAATCTCATATGAATGGATAAGGAATGGATGCTCTGGGGGGTTGTATGCTGTCAGGAACTACTGTGACTCAAAAAACTGATTCATAAAAGGTCACTTTTCTCTTGGGAGGCAACTTGTACCTCAGGGAACAAAGCTAATGGATGCTATGCCTAATTGGATACCAATTCAACCACTGCTGATAATCATAGATGAAAATGGGGAATTGGAAGTGGAAGAAGTCATCAACTCAAGATTTAAGAACAGACAGTTACAATATCTGATTAAATGGAAAGGAACTACTGAAGTAGAAAATTCTTGGGAACCTCAAAAGAACCTCACTAATGCACCAGATGCCATCAGAGAATTCCATAATAAACATCCTGAGGCACCAAGATGCATTAATGTGGTATTTTTCAAGAATATTCCATGGAAATGATTGGAAAACTATGCCTCATTAGCAAGCAAAAAGGAATACACAAGGGAGATCCTGAAAGATTCTAAGTTACTCCTCTAGGAAGTCTTGCTCAAGGGACCTCACAACTTGAGGGGGGGTATTGTCAGGATGACAGTAATAAGTGATTTTTATTCTTTTTTCTGATACCTTTTTGCCATAAGCACAGACCCCAGTCATTGCACTTTGCCACTGAGAGGAGAGGAGGTGCTTTGCCACCATAAGAGTCACCACCTGGTTTGTTATGGAACAGGTTCTCAATGATTCACAATCATATTTATATGCCTTGATACATGCTCCATTTTATGATATTTATCATCTTGGGCATCATTTATTGTCAAGGGCTGTTTGTCCCCAACAGCCTGAAGATATGTTAAGTGGAATATAGCTTAATTTAGCAATGAAGTACATTGGGGTATTATCCCCCAGCCCCTAGGGGCAACAGTTCATCATCATTGTCAGGGGCTCACTGGCCCTAACAGCCTGAGGATATGTAAAGTGAAATATAACTTAAATAGCAATGAGGTACATTGGGGTATTACCCCCCAGCCCCTAGGGGCAGTAGTTCATCACTACTTAAGAAGAATACTATTCTAAAAGAATAGGAGGTTTGGCTTACTGTGTAACAGGTAGAGTGGGTACTGAGAGTGCCTGTCAAGGCAGGCTGAGTAGTGCAGTTTAGCTGATAGACAAGGAGGTCAAAGCTGTGGGGCTTTGGTGGACTCCAGTCATTCTGCTTATATAGTCACTGGTCTATGTACATGCTGCACAGATCATAGTGGGTCTAACTATGAGAATTGGGTGATGACTCTTACAGTGGCAAAGTGCGATGGCTAGGGTCTGCACTTGTGGCAAAAAGGTATTGGAAAAAAGAACTAAAATTACTTATCACTGCTATCATCTTAACATTTATGAAGTGCCACAATCAATAAGTATCATAAATCATTCACACTCATCCAGATTCAAACTGTGACCTTGAGAATGTTGCTTTGTCATCCACCTGTGTGAGTCATTCCAGATCCAAGCATACAGCTCCAAATTAAATACTAATGGAGTTGCTAGGCTAGGCAAACATGATGCATAGCAACCCTATGGTCTTAGAATAAGCTATCAGGTGCCACCAGGATTGCAGTGTTAGCACAGGGAGATTGGCACTAATCAATGTGATCTGGCACAGGATAATTGTAATAAATCAATGTAAACCTATGTAGATATGTTATGCTATACAGGGACATGAAACCTATAAAAGTGCGACCCTGCAGAAGCCCCTAATAACAATCTTTTCACCACCATCATCTATCAAAGCCTTACTGTTACAGTGCAGAGGTTTCCAGAAATGTCTATTTAGTAACTTGAGCAGAAAGGTCTGGGCAGTTGATTGGATAGACTCTTATTTCAGTCTATGTAGCTTACCAGAAGCTATGAAGGGTTTTTCTATACAATAGAAGGATCTTATAAAGATATTCCTTAAGCTTGGAGCTTCAGGGGTTTAACCAGAATATAGCAGAATAAGAACACTGCAAGTTATTGTAGAGACTTTAGAAGGTTTAAGTATACTCATGTCAGGAGATATACTAAGGGTTTGATAGTATTCTTGTGTCAGGAGGAATATTTAAGGAAGCAAGATCTCTCATGTCAAGAGTAGAACTTATTTGGATATATAATGTGTCAGAGTATGTACTCAATTACTTATAGCAGTTAACTACTAAGTAAAGTAGAAGCTTTGGGTCAGGAAGGTATCTTAGGATGTGAGGCAATTGCCTGTCAGAACCTTAACTTTGACAGCAGAAGCTGTCAAGCTTTGACACTGACAGCTGTCAATGTCATAACTCTAATTCCACCTGAAGAGAGAGACTGTTCATAGGTCATAGTTATTACATAATGAGACTTACAGGACAATTGTATTCCAACCCAAACCTTGTACCCAAACCTTGTATTCCAATCCAAACCTTATTCTTATATTTGATTTCTGACAGTTATCTTAAATTCTAATTGTCATAAATATTCAGTTCCATAACAACCTGGAAGGATAAAAGTGATGGTAATTCATCTTCTTCTCAAGTCACTATCACTGTAATTGTGTCTTGGTCCCTGACTATTTCCTACATTTTTCCCTTATTTCTGTGTGCCTCTGGCCTCCAGATTGTTTGGGAACAATGGCTATGCTTCCCCTTGTGGGTTTTGCTCATTCCCATTGCTCTGTAGCTTGGTTGCTCACAGTGGTTATGAGCCCTGTGCACTAGAGTGCCAGAAATCACTGTTACTGCCTCTATTTGCTTCCACCTTGCACTGCTCACACTGACAAGCTATCTGCAGTACCATGCACCTGCTGTGAACAATTATTGCAGCAATTTTGCATACTGCCATGCCAGCTGTTCACCAGCTCACCTGCACCCTCTCATTGCTCTAAACAACCACTTGTCACCTCTCTAGCAGCCTGACTAGCAGCTCAATTGCCTTGCAAACTTGCACAGGGGTCTGCCCCACCTGGCCCATCTCTCACACCAAGAATTGCTACTTGCAACATTGTGGCTACCTAGCAGTTATTAAAATCTCTTGACCACTGATTCAAACCACACATATCCCAAAATCCAAAATCTCACCTATTCAGCCTCCAAATGTTATGTGTTGGTATTTTTTTATAGAATTTTAATATGTAACCTTCTAGCAGCCTGGGTCTAAATCTGAGAACTATTACTTCTGTCCCACATATATGGGTATATTTATCAATAGAGAAATATAATTATATATGCTTTTTTTGGAAGGTGGCAATAGGGGTATCTATGGTGAGCAGTGATGTATACCTTTATGCTTTGATACCTCAGACTGGTAGTCAATAAATACATCATTTATCATAGATAATAAGAGTGAGTTAGAAATGAGACAATTGTGCTCCACTCACAAAGCAGGCCACACACATGCCCACCAAACTGCACAGTTGACTCCCCAGTGCTCTGCAGAGTATTGAGGAATTTGCTGAGTTTATCTAGGTGGTTGGCAGCAGTGTCTGGCTCAAGCTCCTGCTTCAGAGTCTGATAGACATGCTGGGGGTCATTGTAATCAATTTCCTTGACCTTGTCTTCAGCCAGGGGGCCCAGGCACATGTGCATGATGAAGTAGGTATATGTACTCATAGTAGTCCTTGCCCTGCCCTGTAGGCTGTGTCCAGTCACCCTTGACAAGGTCTAGGATGCCCTCTTTCTGCAGGCAAAGCATTGTATGATACCACCATGCAGGCAAGCAGCCCTTGGTGAGTTCAGGGCAGTTGGCAGCAAAACCAGTGTCTGATGTGTCATTGGTGGACATGATCTGAGGTTTGGTGTTATGGAATGGGTTCTCAATGATTTGTGATCATATTTATATGCCTTGATGTGTGCTCCATATTATGATGTTTATCATCCTGAGCATCATTCATGAGTGCCACAATCAATAAGTATCATAAATCATTTGCACTCACCTGGGTCTGAACTGCAATCTCAAGTTCTGCCTGCCCTCAGGAGGGTTGCTATGTTCACCACCTGTGTGAGTCATTCTGGAACCATTTGTATTCACTCAAGTCTATTACTATTAGAGTTGCTAAGCTATGCAAACATGATGCATAGCAACTCTATGGTCATAGGATGAGTCATTAATCCCAACCAGGATAATTATGTAAAATCAATGTAAACCTATGTAGACATACTGTGTGATGAAGGGTCATCAAACCTATAAAAGCACAACCCTGCAGGCACTTCAAATAACAATCTTTTAGCCAATCATTATCTGTCAGCCTTACTTGCCTACACAAGCCCCACTTAGCAAGCCTACCTGAAATAAGAGGTACAGAGTGCATGGAGCTCTAGGCCAAAGGCAGGAGAGATTTTGTAAGCATTTGCCACAAAAGCTACTACCTCATTGTGCTCAAGGAGCTCTGGATGCATGTTATCCTTCATGGTTGTGTGCCAGGTTTCTAGCACATCAAAACCAGCTATGCTGGTGCAGGGAACCAGGATGCTGGCATATTGGAATGGCTACTTGACTCCAATGACACAATGGATTCTGCTACAGGCCCCCAGGCTGCCCTCACCACTCAGATAGCCCCCAGCAATATGTTCAACCTAGCAGGCCACTTCCTTTGCCAGTACCCTGCCTCTCTGTTTGACTGCTGATGGTGTGAGACCAATGGCAACCACTGAGGAGTGACCAGAGGACAAGATGTGGCCTTGGACTGGGTGCAGTTGGCCTTGCACTGCTCCTTAGAGTGCTGCAAGTTGCAGCACTCCTCAGTGAAGTGGTCACCATTCATCTCACACCATAGAGAGTCAAACAGAGAGTCTGCGCTGACAAAGAGGTGGCCGGCTGTGTTCAGCATGTTGCTGGGGACCTGCCACTGTGAGAGACCAAGCTAGGGAGTGATGGGAATGAGTAAAACCCACAAGGGGAAGCATAGCCATCGTTCCCACACAAACTGGAGGCCGGAGGGCACACAGAAATAAGGGGAAATGTGGGAAATGGTGAGGAGGGGCCAAGACACAAGTTACAGTGATAACAACTCCAAAGGAAGGAGAATTACCATCAATTATATCCTTCCAAGTCACCCCCTGATGAGGCCAATCCTCACACTTGAAGACCCAGCATATTCACAGCTTTCTCAACCTGCTCTCGGGTCAATGCCTTGGTCAGAATGTCCGCAGGCATGTCCACAGTTGGCACAAGGTGGGGAGAGATTTTCCCAGCCTCTACCTCCTCCCTGAAGCCATAATATATTGGATTCCGGTGTCTCATGCGTCCCTGATGCTCGGGGTTCTTCGCTACACGAATAGCTGATTGGTTATCCATACCCAGTGGCTGAGGCAGCGTGATTTTGTAGCCCAAATCCTCCAGGGTGCACTGGAAGAAGGCCATGTCCCAGGTGCAGGACTCACCAGCAATGAATTCTGCCTGAGTGGTCGATCAAGCAACGTGAGACTGCAGTTTGGAGGACTATGAAACAGCACCAACCATGAAAAGCACAAAACCAGTAGTTGATTTGGCGGAGTTGATATCTCCAGCAAAGTCGGCATCTGAGAAAGAGGCAAATGCAGCAGGGTGAGGACAGGGTCCATAGTGGAGTTTGTAGTCGAGCGTGCCCTTGATGTAGTACAGGAGATGCTTCACTGCAGTCCAATGCCTTCCCTGCACAATTGTTGAAGCGCACAAGCACCCCAGCAGTATAGGCAATATCAGGCCTTGTGCCATTAGCCAGCCAGGTGGGCTTGCCAATTGCATGCAGATAACGCTTGTCCTTCATGAAACTCGATCTCCTCAGGGCTAAGTGGGGTAGTAGGTCTCTCCAAGCGCAGACCAGGGACCATGGGTGTCTTCACAGGTGCACAATCCTCCAGACCAAAGTCTTTGAGCATGTCAATACTGTACTGACGTTGGGACAAGGTAATCTGGCATGTGGAGCAGTTGTGCTGAATATCAATACCAAGGAACCAGTTGGTAGGTCCCATGTCATGTAATTTGAAGCGCTTTTGCAGCTCTGCTTGAATGTGCTGAATGCCCTCCCTGGTTCTTGCAATGATGTGACAGTCGTCCATATAGGTTGGTACAACCAGTGCTGTCTTCCCACACATACACAAAGGGTTCACTTCGCACCTTCATAAACCCAATCTCCTTCATGACCTTACTGAGCTTGAGATACCACTGTCTGCCACCTTGCTTGAGGCCATAGAGTGCCTTCATGAGCAGGCAGTAGAGCAGTGAACCATCCTTTGAATACTGCTCCATAGCCCTCTGGCGGCTCCATGTATAACTCCATTCAGGAAAGCAGTTGTAATGTCGATCGAGTCACATTCGAGGTCATCTGCAGCCACAAGTGCAAAATGAGCACGCACAACAGACAGGCGGATTGTGGGGGCGAAGGACTCAACAAAGTCCCAACCAGGTCACTGGGAGAAACCCAGGGCCACCAGACAAGCCTTGTACTGCTCAATGGAGCCGTCTGCAGTGCGCTTGATGTGGAACACCCAACGAGATCCAACAGGAGTACGGCCAGCAGGGAGCTTGACCAGGCACCAGGCACCATGTACCATTCTCCATGTGTGCAGCTATTTCCTGTTGGCAAGCCTCCCATTCTGCTCTCTGCAGACTAACAAGGGCCTGTTTGAAGGTTTTGGGCATTGAGGGTTCGCAAGAGGTTGCACATGCTTGCTGGGCTGCTGAATAGGCCAGCTCGCGCACATATTCAATTTCCATCTCCACATACTCAGAGTAAATGCCCACTCCCTCCAGGATGGAACCCCATACCTGGTGTGCAATTTCAGCTGCTTGCTCATCCTCTGACTCCTGGTAAGCCTCCTCGTCAATAGCTGCAGGCTCAGGTGAAGCGAAGGCAGCTGGTGGCGCTTGTGCATCTTGAGGAATTGGGATGAGTGGTGCATTGCTGACCCAGTAAGGGCGAGGTTCGAATCGCTGGCGAGTGGAGCGACGTGGTGCAGGAGAAGGAGACTGTGAGCGGCCATGTTGTGCTGGAGATGCTGGAGGCAGCGCAGGAGGTGGAGGGAGTGTTGGAGGGGCAGGAGCTACTGGTGTCACTGGCTGAGGGAGATCTGGCGGTGGGTGATCAGGAGCAGGGGGATCATCTCCCCTTAAATCTAGGAGGGCATCATCCAGGCCAGCAGGATGCTGTGGTGCAGCTGGTGGTTCCTCAGGCCAGGGGATCCAAGGTGCATTTTTGAACGCATTCTCCTGCCAGAGGACATCCCTAGAGATCACCCTATTACCAGTCTCATGCTCCAAGAATTCCCAACCCTTGTAGTCATCATGATAAGCAATGAAGGTGCAAAGCCTGGTGTGTGTCCCATGCTTGGGTTCCTCTCTTTGGTCCTTCTGCAGGTGCACATAGGCCAAGCAGCCCCACACACGGAGGTTAGCAATATTGGGCTTGCAGCCATACCAGAGCTCAAAGGGGGAACAGCCTACTGCACTGTGGGGGAGCCGGTTGTAGATGTAGTTAGAGGCATGAGCAGCCTCTGCCCACCAGGATACAGCCATGCCTGCTCTGGCCAGAATGCAGGTGGCACTCTCAGCCAGGTCCCTGAAGCCACGCTCTGCTCTCCCATTCTGTTGAGGGGTTGCACGCACTGTGTGCTGGGCTTGTATGCCATGCTCCTTGCGCCAGGCTGCAATCCGGTTCCCAATGAACTCAGCTCCCTTGTCATCTCGGATTGTGACCAGCCTGCAAGCAGGGTGCTGGGCCTCAGCCATCGCCTTGTACTCCTTGAATGCATCTAGGATCGTCCCCTCGCGCTTGTTGGTGAGCAGCTTGAGCCAGCGCCAGCGGGTGAAGTCATCTGTGATCATGAGGCGATAGATAACACCACCAGTACCTGGAACCCAAGCTGGACCACTTAGGTCAGTGTGCACAAGTTCAAGTGCACGTGAGGCACGAGAGGACGAGGGCGGAAAGGGTCGCGATGCTGCTTGCCAGTTGCACAGGCAGGACAATGGTGCTGAGGACGCGCCTTGGAGTCCGATAGTGAGCCCCTCAACACGCTGCACAGCACGCTCAACTGCATCCATTGACCTGTGGTTCAGCCGCTGATGCCAGAGTTGGAGAGTGAGCGGTGCAACAGCAGCAATATAGGCAGTATGGGGTGCATGTAGTAGTGCAGGTAGGGTGCGACCTAGAAGCTGGCCAATGCAGCGCCCTGTGACTGTGGCCTGAAAGAGGACTTGGCCGTCCTTGCTGAAGGAGAGGCAGTGACCAGTGCCAGTGAAAGTGTAGCCACGCGCCATAAGGGAGAACAGGGAGAGTAGATTGGATGCAAGGCGAGGTACATAAAGTACATTGGAGAACCGCACCAGAGGTCCTGGATAACCCTCCAGCAATGGCTCAAACCAGCAGACACCAATTCCTTCGGACCAGACAATACTGTTATCCCCTAGTCGCACAGGGACGCGATGGGGTTTGTAGGGGGTGAGCCACCCGTTGTGCGGCGTCATATGGCACGTGGCCCCTGTGTCTGGGTTCCAGTATTGATTAGTGACAAGGTCTGAAGAGGACAGGATGCGACTTGCTTCACCAGCAAACTCTGCAGGTGCGGCATCTGCGGGCTTGGCTTGCTGTGGCTTGCCCTTACTAGAGCTGGCCTTGGACTGGGTGCGGTTAGCTTTGCGCTGCTCCTTGGAGCGCTGCAGGTTGCGGCACTCCTCAGTGAAGTGGTTGCCATTGGTCTCACACTACAGACAATCGAACAAGGAGGCAGGCCGCTGGCGATGGAGGCGGCCGGCTGAGTTGAGCATGTTGCTGGGGGCTACCTGTGTGATGAAGGCCGCCTGGGGGCTTGTAGCAGAGTCCATTGCGTGATTGGAGTCAAGTAGCCGCTCCAATGTGGCGGCATTCTGGTTCCCTGCACTGGCATAGCCGTTTCTGATGTGCTGGAAGCCAGGCGCGAGACCGCGAAGGACAACATGCATCCAGAGCTCCTCTTTGAGCATGATGAGGGAGTAGGCAGCAGGCCAGAGCTCGCTCCACTCGCGAAGCAGGCCACAGATGCGCCCACCGAACTGCACGGTCGACTCCCCAGTGCTCTGCAGAGCGTTGAGGAATTTGCTGAGTTTATCCAGGCGGTTGGCAGCAGTATCCGGCTCAAACTCCTGCTTCAGAGTCTGATAGACACGCTGGGGTCATTGTAGTCGATGTGCTTGACCTTGTCTTCAGCCAGGGACCCCAGGCGCATGCGCAGGGTGAAGCAGGAACGCTCAGCAAGGTGTACATACTCATAGTAGTCCCTGCCCTGCGTTGTAGGCTGCGCCCAGTCACCCTTGACAAGGCCTAGGACGCCCTCCTTCTGTAGGCGAAGTGTTGTGTGATACCACCATGCTGGCCAGCAACCTTTGGTGAGTTCAGGGCATTTGGCAGCGAAATCGGTGTGATGCGTCCGTTGGTGGACATGATATGAAGTTTGGAGGCTGAATAGGTGAGATTTCAGAGATTTGGGGTGTTTGCAGGGTTCGAACCAGTGGCCTGGAGAACTTTTAATAATTGCTAGGTAGCCGCAATGTTGCAAGTCGCGATTCTCGGCGTGAGAGATGGGCCAGGTAGGGCAGACCCTTGTGCAAGTTTGCAAGGCGATTGAGCTACTAGTTAGGCTGCTGGAGAGCCGACGAGTGGTCGTTTAGAGCGACGAGAGGGCAGGTGAGCTGGTGAACAGCTGGCGTGTCAGAACACAAAATTGGTGCAATAATTGCGTTTGCCACAGATGCAGGATACTGCAAGTAGCTTGTCACTGTGTGTAGTGCAAGGCGGAAGCAAATAGAGGGTAGGTGAGCTAGTGAACAGCTGGCGCAACAGAACGCAAAATTGATGCAATAATTGTGTTCGAGGATACTGCAGATAGCTTGTCACTGTGAGCGGAGCAATGTGGAAGCAAATAGAGGCAGTAATGGTGATTTCTGGCGCTCTAGTGCACAGGGCTCATAACCACTGCGAGTGACCAAGCTAGGGAGCGATGGGAATGAGTAAAACCCGCAAGGGGAAGCATAGCCATCGTTCCCATGCAAACTGGAGGCCAGAGGGCACGCAGAAATGAGGGGAAATGTAGGAAATAGTGAGGAGGGGCCAAGACACAAGTTACAATGATAACAACTCCAAAGGAAGGAGAATTACCATCAATTATATCCTTCCAAGTTTTTATGACAAGATTCCAAGATTTGATCAATATTTAATGTATTCCTTGACATACACCTATGCCCTTGAAATCTATTTAACCACAATGTACTATTTATGATCATATTGCTGCAAGAATCATAAGTTACTTGAATCTCAGAAATATTTGCTTTATCACCCACCTGCTTGAGTATAAAGGAACTTTAACTGAATGGCAACCTACCTTTGTTCTCACATGACTCCAATCACTAGATGACTATGTAATGTATCCTTTGTACTCATGTGCCCTTGTTCCTTTGTTATCATATGATTCTGATTTGCATGTACAGAGAACCAGGTTCTCCTGCCTTGTATTCATGTATATAGAGCCAGGTTCTTCATAGCCCCTATTCAGAACTGCAGACTACAGACTGTGCCTGCAGCCTTCATCTGACTAGTATACTAAAAGGACCTGGTTAACCCAGTCAACCTGGCTGGGGCCCTCAGCTATATAAGAGGCCCCTCTCTTGACTGGGAATGAACAAGCCACTTTACATCTAACACTTGCCTCACATCTTAAGATACCTTCCTGACCCAAAGCTTCTACTTTACTTAGTAGTTGACAGCTATAACATACTCTGACCCAGTATATATTCAAATAAGTTCTACTCTTGACATGAGAGATCTTCACTCTAAGTATTGCTCCTGACATGAGAAATACTACAAGACCCTTAGTATATCTCCTGACACAAGTATACTTAACCCTTCTAAGACTATATGATAACTTGCAGTATTCTTATTCTGTAATATTCTGGTTAAACTCCAAGCTTAAAGAATATCCTTATAAGATCCTTCTATTGTGTAGCAACCTCTTTGTAGCTTCTGGAAAGTTACACTAGACTGAAATAAGAGTCTAACTGATCAACTGCCTAGACCTTTCTGCTCAAGGTACTAAATAGACATTTTTGGAAGCCTCTGCACCATAACAGGAGTAGGCATTTACTCTGAGTATGTGAGGATGGAGATTGATGACGTGCACAAGTTGGCCTTTTCAGCAACCCAGGTTCTTCCCATTGCCAAGATGGGGAATACCTCAGAAACAGATGAGAGAAGGTATGACACAACTGGAGTCCCAGCAAGCAACTGCCTTATACCATATAGAACTCAAAGCTGTTTTGAAGGAAATATTCATGCATAGTTCTGATAAGATATCTTCCAGAACATTTATGAGGGAACAAAACACTATATGGAACCTTGTGATGCCATTCTGGAAGGAGGAAAATGTGAATGAGCCAAAGGAAGAGCCTAATGAAAGATTGATTCTAAGAAATCTTCCACCCCACATATCCACCTGAAGGAGACAAGTGACTTTCCAAATGGCCAACACTGCAAATGTGCAAACCAACTATGAAGAATCAAGAACTTATCAACCACTCAACTTCACCACTGATTTCACTAATCATGATGCTTGAGACATATGCACTTGACAAGTGGAACAATATGTAGGAATGCAGTGACTGATTCAGGAAAATTTGTTTAGCATCAGACAAGGACACCTCAGAGAATTGATCACTGGACCTCAGTATTTCCATACCAGAAATGAATCCTATGAAAGACCCAATATTTGAAACCAATCCACCAACAGACCCACAGGTTTTTTTTAGAGACTGAGACTGACCCAGGCATAGGCCTCAGCTCCTAAACCCATGGTCAGATGATGCCTTGAGTTTTGCTTGTGACATCATGTGACTGGTCAGTCACTACCCTTTGTTCCACTATAATACAAGTTCAGAAACAGAGCCAAAGGTTCACAACATGAACCACCCTGGATACAAATACAAATACAATCAACCAGTGTTCTTAGAATTCATCTACTCCCCTGGATTCTCAAATAAACCACCAATGCCCTCTTGGACATCCTTCCCTTGGCAGCTGCCTGCCCCAGTGCACTTGGGCAGACGATGCATAGGCCTCAAGCTAGGACTCCCACCAGAGCCAGAACCCAGTCCAGAACCCATCATATGAATACTCATAATGCCCCCAGGACTCATGCCCATCCTGACACTTGATGCAGGGATATGCAAGGGAATATTAATTGGTATTCCCACTCCTGCTCCACCACCCCTGTTCCCATTCATATTACCATTCCTGCCACTCCCATTGCCATTTGTGTGGAGGAGGGAGCTGCCAATGGAGATCCTGTTCAGGCCAAGTGTGCCACCTAGTCTGTGACTGGACATTGGCCTCAATAATGGTGAGCTTTTTGCACTCATCATGCTGTCCATGAGGTCTGAGCTTGCATCCCTGTCCCTTTTGTAACCGGAGAGCATGGATGGCATGCACACCTGCCACAGGTTTGAGTGGTTCCTGCTGTGAACCATGGGAGAACAAGGTTGCAGGAATGGCACAGGTGAGCCACCATGGCAGCATTTGGAAAGTGGCCCACTGCTGTTGCCATTGCCAGAAAGTGAATGAGGATTGAGTAGCTGCGCCTTGGAAAATTTGTGTTTCCCTGGGCAATTGTATGCCAGATTGGAAGGTTTGCGCCATTGGTACGGCATGCACAATGGCTGGGAGTAACTATTCCAGGGGTAAATAAATTGGGAATAATCCGAGAAAAAACCATTTGCAATGTGGGATATACATAAGATAATCCATGATTTTTCCACTACTATTGATGGCCTATATATGGGAGATACTCAGACTCTACAATGACTAATCCTTAGTTACTCCACTGTAT
>Ga0307513_10004135_pt1 | contig 19442 bp, 14 predicted proteins | sample 15_EM_MG_FD_202174 | JGI IMG/M metagenome (GOLD analysis project Ga0307513, IMG submission 202174) | Populus trichocarpa ectomycorrhiza microbial communities from riparian zone in the Pacific Northwest, United States - 15_EM | ecosystem: Host-associated > Plants > Roots > Unclassified | place...
CCTGCCGCCCCCGGGGCGGCCGCGGGGGGGGGGGGGGGGGGGGGGGGGCGGCGGGCCGGGGGGGGGGGAGGGAGCTAGGCAAGTAACAACGGAAAACAACAACACCACACCACCACCACCACCACCACCACCACCACCACTACGAGTATCGATGCCTTCACTAATTTGAAGATCGTCCAAGACAATTCTAATAATGATTGCTCACAACAATTAATTCCCCCGAGGATGCCGGGGTGGGGTCCACACGAGATGCCCCAGCCTCTGAAGTAAGAGTTGCACGTACCTAAGTAGGCGGAGATTCCCCTCGATATGGACACCTACCTCGTGGACATACCTACACGTTGGATTATAGCTCTCACAAGCCCTCCTCGTTGTTGGATTGATTCTTTCTGACGAACTAACAAAGCCCTCATGATTCCTTATATGCACAAGAGGTTGTTCAAACCGGTTGGCAACAATGTCTTAATCGGGATACCATCCGTCCTATGAACAGAAGGCTATGATATTTAATTTTTGGCTTGTGCAACGTAAATATATGTGGTCTCCCAGATTGTATAAATGCAATTACTCTGGAGTTTTTGAAAGCGGCACCACATTGAATGCTCTTAATGTGGTGTAGGTCCCGTGCGAAGTTGGGTTTAGAGTGTTGCATCTCCCCAAGCTAGCCTTTAGAGCCAACCCCACATTTTGATCGGGCATACCAGGAACACTGCACTAAGTGATTCCCGACCCCAACTTGTGGGTCTATATTTCTCTTACAACTATTTCTCTCACTGATTCATGGAATTTATTTCTTTTCTTTTTCGTTAGTTTTTAGGGGTGCTTCTTTCACTATATCAAGGGCATATCTGTAAGTGTCTTAGGGGCCGGCGGAATTGCTGATATCAAAACAAGCTCAGCTCAGGAATTGACTTCCGGGGGCTGCAATCGGTTTCGAGCTAAACTGTCTACAGGATTAGTATTGCACATGAGTGTCCCATCCACCCTTTCGGGTTGTGCTTTTGCTTCCTTATCCCAGTCCGACTAGGAAAACATCTGCCTGCCCTGCCTTACCCGCCATTCCCCTTCTATGGCTCCATACGCAGCACTATGTCCTGCAGTGGGTGACTCTTTATCGAGCGCGCACAATCTATCGATTACCTTGAACGTGCAAGCTCGGGAAAAGGGGTGACGAAGTTATCGGGGCCATAGGTTATGGCGGGCTTGTATCAACTCACTGATTGAGATGAGGATATGTATGCTTTAGGGGAAAAGGCTCTTGAGCTCTTAAACAATTATGGATAGTTGTATACTGATACCTAGGATATACTCTGGATGGCTTTTTTTTGTTTTTGGTTATACGATACCACCCCCGCGATGTGGAATAAGTTACCTTTTGCAGGTGCTGAAGTCTCCCTCCATGAAGCAGATCTGAGTGAAGCCGCCCGCGGCGCTGAGCACGTATTGCGGCAAATACAGCTGAGTTTAAGCCCAAAGCTCTAGGGCATCCAGGCAAATGATTCCTTTGGACTAGGCTCCGTATATTGGTATGCTGGGGTCGGCGCCACCACCCTTGACAACGTTATCGATAAGCTACCGTACCACCGTCTCTCCGGGGAAAGGGGGGGGCCAAGGGGGGAGAGGAGGGGGGTGAGGGTACCCCATGCTTACTGGGGGTGTGAAGGAGGTATAAAGGAGCTAATTAGACAAAAATTAGAGTGGAAGAGAGAAAGAGAGAGGGATTCTCTATTATGAGAGTGGGGAGTGAGGTGGGGCTTGGACAGATAGCCATATCTAGCTTTCTAGCGTTCTCACCCGCCCTCCCGCATCGCTCCCGTTGCGTACAGCTTGTATTTCAGCTACTGGGTGTAGCTCAAGCTCAGGAATGTTGTGTAATCTTCAATTGGAATTTACCAAAGTCTTCACGTGCGGGGGGGAGCAAGGGCTGCTGAAGTGTGAGTGCCTGGCCTCCTGTAAATACATAGGGTTAGTAGCCGCCCTAAGCCGGGCAGCTGGCTTCAACCATTAACTTCAACCTTTCATGATTTCCATTTTTTCTATAGCTTCATTTAATTTCCAACCTCTAGTCTACGTGGGGGTCAATTGGAGAAGATCAAACCTACACCTAACACTTTGTCAGCAAAACTTCGGTCTCTTTCTTCCATTGACTCCAATTCACCTATATCGTCGCATACCATACCTAGTTTTACTTAGGACCGTACACGGGGTTGTATTGGCTCCATGCCCCACTCGAGGCGGACCGAATACGCTGCTGTCTCATATCGGAAGGATAACTATCACTGGCAGTCTCGGCTAGACTAGCATCAGCGCAATAGAGCAACCGAACCACAAAGTGGCTACTGAATGCGATGTCGGGTAAGCTTTGTTTCCTCCCTCTCCTCAGGGAACCCCCAACACACCCACCCCCTTCCACCCACCTTCAGAAACCCCTAGGCACGAGGGTCGGCTTTTTCTTTTTTTTCTTCTCCATGGATACGCTTAACTTGCCGTGGGGTCTATGGCATCGCGGGGTTTTGCCGACCTGGTACTATGAGGGAAATCGCAACACCCGACCTTTCGTCTCCAAACCGGGCATTGTACCATGCGGCAAAATATGGGCATGAACCCTGCCATCCCAGCACTCGCTGGTCTGTCTTTTATAGTATCATACCTACCCCCAATTGACTGTACGTCGTCCTACGATAATTATGTGTGAGCGCGGGTCTAAAAGGTGAATATTGGGCGCCTGGTCCGAATTTTGTGGTTTTCGTATCACCATATCAGGAAGTCAATGCTTTGATGTAAGCTTGCTTACTGTGCGGAGTTAAATATTCTTTGAATTTATCAAGTGACTGGAGTCGGTTCCCCTTCAGAACTAACGTTAGGTGTCATTATAGTTCTGCAACTCGACCGGACTTGGCTTGACTTGGTCGAATTCAAGCAGTTAAAACTGTTTTTGCTAGCTGCCTTAGTGCAGGTGTAAGGAGAGAGTATAGTGCAGTTCTAATAGCAGTTCAAAGATTCTCTTACCCGACCTCGGCTTAGAAAGAGAGAGGCGGGAGATGCACGCTACGAGTATTCGCTAGCTCTTGGGAGGGAGGTATTGGATATTGTGGGCTTTGGGGAGCCTGCTACCCTTACATCCCTGAATATCTTGGGTCAGCCAACACCCCGTGAGGGAAGCCTAGAGGTTCTTCATTCCCGCAGGAAGCATGATAGGCCTTTGAAATGCCTTCTTCACTTCTCTTCACTCTTCAGATGGGAGGCTCCTGCATCGGCAAAGCAACATACTGTCGTATCTCTAGATTCTATCTCAGAAGGACAAAAATTAGAATTCAAGGGTAAAACCTGTAAGTCTTGGAGTACTTCCCTACTCTTTTAGCAACCAAGCGATATAAATCCAATTCCCCCAGTCAACTTGCCAAATCTGGTGTATCTTTTACTTGCGTGCACTACGGGTGCGGTCTACTCAGGGATTCACTACGTTCTCTTGTGTGGGGTGCTCCACAAGGCTAGGAATTTATGTTTCTGCTGGTCATGATTGTCTTTCATAAGCATGAGATCAGAACTACACGTGTGAAGATAAAGGGGTGGCTTAGTAAGTTTAGAGCTTAAAGTGAGAAAATAGGAAGGCTGAGAAATGAAAAAAATGCGGGTATTTCTGGAAAAAATGAAAGGAAAAAAGTCAGAAGACCATCATTCGTATATGGAAGGCCATCAGCCCGAAACAGGCCCAGTATCCAATTGAGAGGGAGAGAGACTCACTGACAAATGACCAGATGCGGGACGGAGGTTATCAATTGCAGCGTACTGGAGTACTGGGATTTGTCCGCTTCGGCCTTGTCAGCGTGACAGAGGGCGAGAGGGTCAGAGAGGGAGGGGACGTACGTATCTTAACCGGACTTCCGACAGTATGAAGAACGCTTTATGTTACCCTCAATCGCAGTGCTCTACAGTACTGCACAATAACACACAAAAACTCGCAGCCTTACTAGCATTCTTGTATAACCTCAAAAGGAAACGCCAAGTACTTGGGTATTAGTGATCTACTTTGTAAGCCGTGTTTTCCATTTTATTTTATCTTAATCAAGTGAGAGAGGGCTTGTCACACTCTTCCACTCCTTCTCCCTCACTCCTTTTGCTTCTGTCTTTCTGTTCTTCAAAGTTACGGTATGGCACAAAATATGGCACGGTATCATACTTTACAAGTAGTGAAGAATAAGGACAAGTGTGCCAAGATATATCTTCCCACACAAATCCTGAACTGAGGTACCTTCACTGTCTTTGCTTATAGAGCGAATCAATATCCTGAGTAATTATTGTGCCCTAAGATATTTCCCTGGCCACAGTCCAGGGCTCTTTCGGCTAGAGAGCCACAACAGAAAGCCCTTAGTGACTATTGACACTAGAGCGTATCCAAGCATTAGCCCCTCCAAACTTCTTCATATTGTTTTTTCGATAACCCCAAAACGCTCCTATCGGAGACAAAGAAAGTATCCAATTGTATCTAATGCTTTTTCCTTGTACACTTCCCGGCCAGTTCCCCTGGAAAAATGTTCTTTGTGTGCTATGGCGGTGTGCGTCGCTTACCCTAAGCCTTGTTCGCACATCACGATCACAAATGCGTGGTCGACATGGAGTACCCCTACACACATGTGGCCACGATAAGAATCGAGCCGAGCCGCCTGAGGTCAAAGAGCCCTGATGGCTTGGTCTTTGGGCTTTCTTTTAGGTCAGTCATCTATAGCACAGCCTGGACTCCAAGAAGACCACTGGTCCCCTGATTTCAGCTCTCGGTGGATCACGACTTCCAGTAGCCTGAATGCTTCAAAACGCTGAAGGTTTTGTTGGCACCACCACCGCCGTAGCTCGAGAGACAAGGGAGGAGGACTAGATGGAGTGAGTTCCCTGTTTGAGGAAAAGGTTACGAAAAATCGGCTGCTAAGTTGATATGCGAAATGCTCGAGCGGTTTCAGAGTCTAAGATCAATAGAAGCCCACAGACACAGATACATACGGTATACACACAGATATACATACATAGTAATTCTTTCCCCCGCCTGGAGTTTCTTTCCGCCCCCCCCCCCCGTTCTCGAATTCTGGTACATTAGCTCTCATACCCCGCTCTCATCCAAGAGCTGCCCCAGACGCGAGCCCCTATGCCCGCTGCAGATGGAACCGAACAGTGGAGCCGTCATCATGCTTTATTTTGCGAGATCCGAAAAGTCTTTTGTGCGAAGGAAAAAAAATACCTAAATTGTTGGTCCAAACGGAGGTGACAGGGGCTCGGACGTGCCCCTTGAATATTCAACTTGGGAATTGAGGTGTATTTTCCCTTCCGATAGATCTCCAATTTGCCGGTAGCCCTGAGCACTAAATTACTGAGATGATCCCGGAACCTCAGGCCAATTCGCTATGGACAGCATTTGTTACAAAGGAAATGGACATCGGAACTCCCCACTTTGTTCGCCGCACACAGTATCGCACGCTCAGCCGCGGGGTCTTTTGTCTCCCAAAAGGTTCCCTCATTGTCAAGGCCTTTTTTTTGGTCGTCAAGGGATATCATAAGATTCTTACGTCAACTTTGGAGTCAAATTTCCAGGTTTCTATAAGCTAAGTCCTTCTTCCTCCACGGGTGAAAGCAAGATCTGAGTTGCGTATATGACTTGCTCCAGGCAAGAAGTATCCGGAAACAGGGGGTAGCAAAATATATGACAAAAAATCCGTGCGTATCACAAATCCACCACTCGTATTTCCCGATACTTCTTTCCTAGGACATGCCCCGCTTTCACATCAAATCATCATGTGTTGTACATATTCGCGGGAAAAGAAAAAAAAAAGTTAATTCTTCGCATCAATCATAAAATCATCTTCATCAAAGGTCACTCGGTTGCTTAGAATCCGGATTCAGGAGGGGCCCGAAAGGGGGAAAATCACCCTGAAACTGATTCGATACCCTTGTCAGAATGCTTCGACGACGATCCCTCGAGAAAATGAGGTGTATCACCACTTGAACCAATGCTTGTTAGGCCAGTTTTGAATGGATTGTCCTACAATGCTAAATTCTTGGGTCTTAAACGATTCCTGCTTTGAATGGTTTAGTTCGATCGTGTGTGCCCTGAAAACCGGGTCAGCCAAGCAGGGCGTGCATGACTCATACATCCCGCGAAACTGCGAAGGGTATCCATCACATCAATCCCCATGCAGTTCCGAGTGTAGGGTGGTACTACGCACGGCATACAATCTATTCCGGCTTCCCGAGATTCTCGAGCTGCTAGATTCGGTGGATCTTGCGGTCTGATTGGCCGAGATTGCCTGTGGCGCCTATTTTCTGTGCGGGCAACCGGCACTCGCAGTGCCCAATTCTAGCGGGGCTGGCATAGAGAACACGGAAAGGCAGCACTTAATAAAATCTCCTATTCTGAACCCCTAGAACTATCCTACAATCTCTTTTTCTCTTTTTTCTCTTCTTCTGCCAAGCCCCTGAGGTTAAATGATGTGCTCGGCATGAGATGGCGATTAAAAAGTATATGATGCAAGCACACGTGGGGAAGTTTTTGCACAAAAACTTATGGTTGGGGACTTGTAACTCATCTAACACTTGCATGGGCTTTTCGAGATTTTTTTTATATCTAACTTAGCAGCAGTTTCGGGTCTAGAAACCTTCCTCTCCATGTGCCGCGCAGCCGCATTCTGTCTCACCCCTCTGACCCGGGAAAGGATTAGCTGGTACAACGTCCAAGCGACCCCCTTTCTGGCTTCGTGAGATGTTCGTAATATATCACACCAATTGCTTACAGTTCGGGATTTTAGAATCCTGTTACCGATAGTGGCCCTGCCGTTTTAGAAGAGTTAGTAGAGAACGCCCCCGATGCTGACACCCATGTACTCGAATAGTGTGTGAAAGAAATAGGGTTGGGATCGGGTGATCTGTCAAGTTGAATCGAAGTGCGGCATACCCTCGTCTACTCACCGGTTCCTCCGCTCACACGAACTTATGGTAACGCACAGTGCCGTCTTCCCAGCTGATAGGTTCTGAGCGGTAAATTTATATTGGTTAACCGTGCCAAATAAATGTGCTAGTTTCCTGACATGCAGGGCTGGGCAGATATAGCAGTCAGATCCAGGGGAACGACGTCTTGTGTGACGACTGCGATGGCTGGATAACTTGGATTTGATGTCCTGATGAGTCGTTCCTATTATCCCATAATTGGAGGCAGGGGAAAAGGAATTTGCGGTTAGCCGAGAAGGATCCCAAGCTAGTGGTACTCGTACTCGAGTACCGGTACTTGTCCCGGGCAGGAGGTATCCGAGAGCGGAGATTCTCAAACTATATGGTAAAAAGTCCGTGCGTATCGCAAACTCACGATTTGTATTTTCGGATATCTCTTGCCTGGGACAAATAGCAGGCAAGAATTCGATATCAAGGGTCGTGAATTTGTAGAGTACCGGCTCTCGGATACGCACGGATTTTTTTGCCATATAGTTTGTAGATCCCTGTTCTTTTGTACTCCTTGCCTGCCATGAGTGCGGTACTGTGCTAATTGTTGTTTGGACTAATAACTCACGGCCCTAAGAGGATAGTATTATCCTTACCAGCAACATCGTGGTAGCCGGAGATTGCAAATATCGGCCCTTGAATTCTCTGCATTAAGGTGGCTTACGGTTCTATTTCATTCAACAGCCAATGGTCAGGTTTGCCGGACTCTTGCTAAGACGCCACCATGGCAGTAATAATTGTGTGGTTGGAGTCCCGCGGACCGTGGTGCTCTATCCTGTATATGGAAGCACATCGGAGCACCAACCGGCACAGTGCGATTGAAAATTTATATTCTCGGTATAGATCCAAGGCATTATTTTACTTTCCTCTGCAATATGCTTCCTTTGTCGACATCAACGGCCTAGGTATCTAGTGCTTGGAAAAAACGTTACTAGAGGCAAACTCGTCCCCCATAAGCCTATAAGATGCACGAATGTGTGGGAGAGCGGGGGGTGGGGGGTGGCTAGGGATTGACTGTTGATCCTAAGCTAACTAACTTTAGGGGCCAAGTTGACCGAGAGCGCCGGAGGGCCGGGCTCGATAGCCTTCACAGCACAAAGCTGGGTGTGAGTATGTCTTGATATCTAGAGGGTGGTGTGGTTTTCATATTAGAGTTCCCTGTTATGGGCCGGCGCGGGAACCCATTCCTGATATTGTTGGACATCATAAACGGTCACTCGCATGATCGAAAGGTTTGTGGCGAGGGACTATCTCTTTCTACTCCGGCTTGATATCCGATCAAAATCCTTCTGACCTTCTAGGTGCCCACTTAGGAAACTAGCAGCTCTGGAAGAATGTTAGAAGTGTGGGCCTCTCAAGTAGGACATGTGGGGAGAGAATAGCATCGAGAGCGTGTGAGGAATATTGGTGAGGGAATTACGGTGTTCCTATTCCCTGCACTGTGGAACGGTAGTAGCTAGTCATGGGGATGGCTATCGTTATACCATAGTCACTTGCTGGGGGATAGTGTCCAAGCTGGACAGGGTGGTTTCCCTGAGCTTTTGCTTATTGCAGTTTACGAAAATCTTCACGAAAAACTGAGCTTGAGAAAGAAAAGAACGCACCCCGAGGATCTCAGAACATGTTAAACAGGAAATAAGGCCCCCCTTTGGTTAACTTCTGGACTACCAAGACCACTCCAGACCTCACTTTTCTGAGAAAACCTACAAGTTGCCGTTCCAGTATTGTTTGAGAGTATTCTAAACGCGAGATATTTTTTGTTCTGACTCAGTGCTTTATGCACGATTTCGCAGAGATCGCAATACTATAGGACTTGGTATAGCCGGAATAGCACTGGGCCCTAAGTTCCCGAGCTAGAGTTTTGGGGCGGGCGTGGCAAATGAAGAACGACCCTTTGCATAGTCTGGGGACAGGTGCGCACTTTGCTCATGTATGGTAACTTTGGCGCGCAGTTTGGGAGTCTTGATAAACCTTCTGCTTAGCTCTAGAGCAGCATCAGCGTTTTGCGTGATCAGCGAACGATCATTCTCTATTCTAGGGGATGTTATAGTGCTAGCTATATCTCTAGCACAATTACAGCACCTTAAACCTGCATGCACAGCACACTCCCGGCACTTTACAAATGCCCTTTCCCTTCCCCCGGAGAAGGCCCCACAGCGGACTGGTATTCCTGTATCCCTGCATTTCGAGACAGGATGAAACCCTTGCCATGTGGACAGAGAATTTGAGCTTCATCGTGAGCCCGGAAAAAGTAAAGCAGCCAGTTACGGGGCCAAATTCCACAAAGAACACGGATAGGGGAGGAGAAGGAGAGTAGAAACAAGAAAGTGTGGAGACTGGTAGAGAATGAAGCAACTCTATAGTCCCAATGAGAAAGCAAAGCACGGAACCATTCCATAATGATTCTCATTTGCTCCCCTTTTCGAACTTGTGCTCTACTGCCCACAGCTCCTTACTTCTCGGATGGAAGGGGTGACTAATGCCCCTAAAACCTTTCTTAAGGGTTCTTCGGCTTTTATCTTATTATATCTGAGTTGTATTGTATTGCATACTGGGTCCAGTCCATCTAACACATCTACTAAGCCACTCAATCGTAGAGTGCCCTAGGTAGATACCAGGCCAATATCCTGACCAGCTCTGGCCCGTCCGTAACTGTTTTTTCCTCCTTCCCCTCCTTCCCCTTTCTGTTTTTGGCACTACTAAAGTATCGTTACTGGAAATATTTTGCGCCTAAGACAAATGTGGCTTAGAGATGTATTGCTCTAGACTTTCCCTTCCCTTGTTAGATCAATCCCCAGAACCATTATACGAACCTGCAAAGCGATGTGTGGTGGCGGTAAGGAAGCCCTGGAGGCTAACATGCAGAGAATTAGAGGTGGTTCAGTAACACTGTTGGTCCAAGCCCGAGCGCTTGTGCTCCTAGCAATAGCATTAGTATTAAAACTGTTAATATTGTAATGCATGCTGCACTTGGAGGATGAGGTATATCTCTCTCTGTGGTGAAGATGGAAAAAGTATTGTTCATATTCTCGGCTGTCGAAACCCCTGGTCGCAATGAGCGATATCTCTAAATATACCTAAGTTTTTAATGTATTATTGGAGTGCTGATGCTGATAGTAATATCGATAGAGCACTAGGCCATGAGATGCCCCAGACCCCGCCCCAGTCGATATCATCATCTGGACCACATCATGTTTCCCACAATAGAGTGAGCTCGCAAAGGATGAGTTGTTCGGCCTCCTAAAAGATATTGGAAGAGAATAGAAAGTAGGGTACCTTACTACTAAGTCACTGGGTGTTCTAGTAGACTACTCGTACTAGTATAAGCACGGTACTATTTCTACACCCCTGCTTATCTAGTATAGGTTTAATTTCGTACTCAGAGTGAAGCAATATATAGAAACGTGTACAGCGCAGTATGGCACTGTGACGGCGAGGTCCCATCCTTAATTCTCGTCGTGGAAATCATCATTAATATCACCCCTCTCTGCCTCACAGGAGCAGGCTGTATGATACTTGCAAAAATCAAGGGTGGCGGGAAGTCTTGGCGCACCCCAGGCCATAGTCGCCAAGATTTCTATGTTTTTGACTTTCGAGAGTGGGGTCCTGCTGGGCCATTTTGCTGATCAGGGTAACTTCACACCCACTGGGAATTTCATTCGGCACATCTAATCTCTTGTAATTCTCCAAGTTTGGTTAAGCCCCCACAGATTCGTCACTATCCTTCGCCCTTGAAAGGGGTTTGTTCACCCAAGCGGATCCTAGTCTTAGGTAACCACAACACAACACAACCAACGACCCTTGGTCAATAGCTAGCATAAATGTGTTTGATATCTCTCTGCTTCGGCCGAGAGAGTATAGAAACCTAGATAACTGTCTACTTCCCCATCACAACTATATATATGATATCTCCGGAGAAATCTACGAGGGGGATATCAGCCCTCTTTCCCGGGCTTTGCAGTGGAATCTGTCTGAGAAGGAAGTCAATTCCGCAGGACTGGGCGCGAGCAGATAAAAATGGAGGACTTTGGTATAGATACAAAGATCGAAGCTCGTAGTGCCTGTGGGAGTTAAGTCCATAAGTGAGTTCCCACCCAATCAAGACTAGTTACTGTACATGTAGAACTGTGGCTAACAATAGTTTACGGGATCAGTAGGTCCTAGGTCCTAGGAAATGTGCTGCTTCCACTTGCCATCGGTCATGAAATCGTTGGCAAGGTTGTTAGCACTGGATCCGAGGTCGTCGTGGTGAAAAAGGGAGACGGGGTGGAAGTCACCGCTTATATCTAGGGCGGTCTAAGTGCAATGTATGTAAGCAGCACACCGAGAGCTGCTACTCGCATGAAATTAGTCAATGTGAGTGTTTTCTCTCTTGAAAGTTCGAGACCCATAACCTTGGCTAGCTGTTTAAACTGATGCTAATTTTTACCTGAAGATAGAGGTATCTGCGGTGCTCCGTCCACAGGCGGAAGAATTGCCTAAGGAGGATATACCTCGCATATCTAAGCACATGAGTACCTCGCTCCTGAGATTGTGGATAGGATAGGCAACAGCGTTGTATGACTAGTGCTGTACTAAGGCCTGGCTACCTCCAGCGTTTTAAAGCTGAGAAGTATTAGCCCAGGAAAGAGGGTAGGAGTTCCCGGAATGCACGCAACAGATACAAACAATTCTTGCTGCTCGAGTACTCCCTCCTCCCTCTGCACTGAATTTCTAGATGTCCCATATCTACCTAATGCTAACGAAAACCTGGCTCTGCAGCTGCGGTCTCGGCCTCTTCCCCTTAATAGATCCAGTGCACTTTTTGCCGGAGCCTACCTTGACCACATACCTCATGCAAAAGGTCTGCCCGTCCCGGGCAAGAAGTACCCGAACACAGGGGGTAAGCGCCACGCTGAGGAAAGGTGAAATACCCCGGATATACCCCTGTTTTCTCCTCAAAATGTGAAGGTACCCTTTCCGCCCGGGACGAGTAACCCTTTACTCCGGGGTAGGGAGTTGATAGACACTACGCAACACGACTGGGCAGTACCCTGGAAATTCCAGTTTGGCAGGATCCTCAACACAGCGAACGCGACGAATCTCCTCAAGCTGGCAAATCGCATTCCTGCACCTGTGCTCCTACGGGGAGTTTAGGACGTGGAGCTGCCAGGTAAGCACTCGCTGGAGTCCACAGCGTTCTATTCTGCCATGAACAAAGCCTTCATTGGGAGCGGAAAATTAGGGATCACGAGATGTTGGAGATGTTAGAGCTTGCAGCCAAGCGGGAGAGGTCAAGAGCTAGGTTGAAGATATCAAGGTTGGGGTGGAGGAGTTCCAGGAGGTAGTTAAGAGGTCGAATGACAATAGGGCCCGGGAAAGATTCGCTCTGATGGAACTTGGCTAGGTTTTTTGGGGGGCGTGAAGGTCTGGTTCCTGTGTAGCTTCTGGTTTTAGTTTTCAGAGTCGTTAATCGTACGAGGCGTAAATCCCATGGTATAAGAGTTACAGAGCTTTGTCCAGAAAGATCTCTATGTAGCAGTATCATGTGGCTATCGTCGCGGGATATAGCTATCAGGTAGAGGTTAATGCTGATATTAACCCTACCCTTTATTTTTGCATGTGCCAGGAATCAACAACAGTCTCGACAAAATTCTTTGTGTAATGGGGCCACTTCTGCGCAGGCTATGTTAGCCGAATAGAGGTATTGCGCGATTGGGGTCTGTGTGTGAGGGGGGAAGAGGTTTCCACAGGTAAAGAGAAATCCTGTTTAGTAGAGATTTTACTGAGATGACGCCATATATTATTGAGCTCATGAGTATCTACAAGTACTTAAGTACATGTAATGGCTGAAACAGCGGTCTGGGGTAGGCACTGCTTTATCCAATTCCATCAGATTCTGTGGAATTTGGAGGAGCGGTGATTGTTGGAGCAATTTCTTCTTTAGATATCAATAGGATTCACTTCCTGTGAAATTGGAGGAACTCCCATATGCAAGAAAATATTTATTATAACAGTCTCAGATCATGTTATTCTCTTGTAAGAGAACCAATACCTTACCATTTGCTAGTTTTTGGGGTGCGATATCGATCGCAATATTGAGTTTTTCTTGAGGTCACCAATCTGTTTTACATGTCCCGGGCATGAAGTATCCGCAAACAGGGGGTCTATGTTTTATGGGCGGTCAGACACGGACACGTGTTTTCCCATATATATATATATATTTAACCCCTGTTTAAGGGCACCGTACGAGTCCTTGCGCACTGCAAAAGTTTCCGGAAGTGTAGAGACATAGCCCGGCACATTTTATTAGGCAGCGACACCCAAGGTAGCACCAAGCCAGAGTTCACATTTCGGGAAACTTTTCCAATGCGCAAGCAGTCTGAGCTTTTCAGGTATTAAATCTGTACCGCACGCAAGGACTTTTCTTGAGATCAAGTCAGAATAAATTTACGAACTGATAGAACGAAGAAAGCCAAACATAGTCGCCGGAGTTGCTTCTCATAATAAGGTCGATGGCAAGGAAAAATAGTCCCAAGGAAGCCAAAACACCTCAAACAATGTCATCTGAGCGATGGGATATGCGGTACGAGCACAAGAAACATGGCGTGTCCCCTCATTTTACCCATATCGGCACTACCAGCGTTGTTACTCGTCCCCCTCAAGAAGTACCCGAAAACAGGGGGGGTATATTTTGTATGGGCGCTCAGACACGCACAGACATTTTGCCATATATGTCTTTAATCCCTGTTTTCGGGTACTTCATGAGGGGGACGAGTAGCGTTGCAGGTTCATATCAAAATCTTAGAGCTCAGATCTCTTTAGTTGTGGGCCCCCTGCAGTGGTCTCCTTTTCTTTAGAATCGGCGGGAGAAGACTTGTGGTTCTGCTGGGATGTACAGATTTAGATTTCCAATGATTTACCCTCTTAGTTTGCAGATAGCTTGCCAGTTCGACTGGGGATTTAATTATTGATAATAATTGTCCCAAAGGGAGAGCGCCGGCTCCCGAAACCGGGGATTGGAAAAATATATGGTAAAAATATCTGTGCGTATCTGGTGTCACAACAAAATATACGCCCCCTGTTTTCGGGTACTCCGTGCCAGGGACAAGCAGAATGCTGTACTCGTGCAAGTGCCGGCACACTGAGGTGCCGGTATGTTGTGCGGTAAAATGTGGAGGCTATTCGTGCTTGTGCGGCCCCCATTCTGGCTTAAGCTATGGCCCAGCTCACTGGAACAGGGCACTATCGGCACAACAACATCGTGGCAAGAATCGAGTACCGGTACGAGTAATCTGTAACGCTCGGTGCGGTACGGCAAGGCCGTGAACGCGATCACCCACACACTTTAAATCCAGCCCTGTGTTTTTTTCTCCCACCGGCACCGCACTCGAGTAACTCTAGCGATGCAGTAACCAGATGTCCTTACCACGCAAAACCGATTCCTTTCTCCTCGTAGGGTTCCTGGGCCTGCTGAGGAGGCGAGCGTTGTTCTGCGAGTGAGAAGGGATGACTGGTCTCGAGCTCAAGGATGAGGGAACACCTGGGGAGGGCGAAAAGTTAAGCGCCATTTTTGGCGAACCACGGCAACCCGGCTCGATATCCAGATGTGTAAAACACGTGTTGTCTTAAATACCGGTATTGTGGATTTTGGCTTTTTCCCCCTGGCCCTCTTGGTTCTGGAATGAGCCGTGTGCATGCTCGACATACTCGTACCTTATAGGAATTAGTAATACATTGAGGAGGGGAAACAGGCACTGTTCAAGGGATATTTCAGGGCTATTTCACTTTACCTCAAGGCATCCATGCTTCCTGTGTTCGGAAATTTTGCTAGAGACGAGTACACTAAAAAAGGGGGTGAGATGAACGGGGAGTAGGGGTGACCTGCGGTGTGGGAGAGCAGAACTACTCGTTCCCGGCATGAAGAGCCTGAACATTTAGATCCGGACTTAGTATGGGCGTTCAGATACGCACAGACAATTTGCCATACAAAATTTTGATCCCTGTGTTCAGGTTCTACTCAGGTCAGGGGATAAATGATGAGACGGACAGGGGTTTATAGGTCCGGGTACTTAGTACAGGAGAGGTAAAAAATGATTTAATTTGGCAGGAATAACGCTAGGAAGGGTAAAAAGCTTTGACATCTTGACCCCCCTGTCCGTCTCATCCTTTACCTCCATACCCGAGTACAAGTGCCATGGGTGATGTTTCCGTACAGGGATTGCCAAGTAATTGGTAGCATCATGGGTAGGGAGAGTGGAATACCGAACACCAAGACATAGTGTATCGTGACCTAAGAAACACCAACAGAATGCCTCATTAGTAAAATCCTGTTTTTCAAAGAAATAATACCAGAGCCCCTCCAGGGGAAAAGAGATAAAAGAATTGAATTTGTCGTGAGAAACGAGAGGTTTTTTTTTAAAAAAGTAGTAGGATATGGCTCCAACCCGCCCCCGGTGCAATCGCCTTCGGGCAGCAAATTGTTCCTCCTCTATTAGTCCACTTAGTTCAAGAACTCTTTCAACCACTCCTATTCCGAGGCTTCAGCCAGCCTCCACAGGGGTTACTTCAGAAAGGACCCTAATCAGTAGTTCACTACGGTCGAAAGTACGGGGATTGCGTAACCATGCAGCCTGGACGTTCCGGCATATTGCAGAGGAAATCGGTATTGCAGTCAGTACCGTATTCACCATCTGCCAGGCACCGGCTACTCCTCACAAAGTTTAACCTGGCCGACCAAGGATTCTCACTAGTCCAATTCGCAAGAGGTTGATTAACTTTGCAACAGCAGGTCAGAAGAATCGCCGCCCACCCCTCCGAGAGGTTGCCGAGCTAGCTGGAGTAAATGCTAGTAGTGAGGTCCTTCGCACTGCATTTGCAACAGAAGGTTACCACAGACGAGTTGCTCGGACAGGTCCCTTTCTCTCCCATAAAGCAACGGAAAAGAGGCTTGATTGGGCGCATCGGCAAAAAAAAAAGGTTACACCCGGACGCACCCGTACGCCCTGTACGTCCGGCAGTCCAGGCGCATAGAACGTAAACTCGCGTCCTCAGGCTGAGTGTGTGCGGTCTTTTACCGGGTGCTGGTGGACTGGGGTCCATGCTGCCCCAATGCACCAGACGCAACCAAGGACTCGGAAGGTACCAGACACAGAAAGGTTCTCCGGACGCAACCTGATGCCATAGTAGAATAGTGAAAGTACTCAGGTGTAACTGGCTATCATCGGATACCTTTGAAGTGAAGAACTCTACCTTCGAGGACTTTGAATAAGTTAGTGAAAACTGTGGAGAATATCCAAATACTGAGAGAGTTGTCGGGAAAGGTCCACCAAGTATTACTCATGTTTACTTATTTGAGTCATTTAGATAGTAAAATAGGAATATATTTATTAAAGCTGGTCTAGAAAACTGTAGCACTCGGTAGCTAACAATTTGAAAGTACTTGCCCGGAGAACTAAAGTACAAAAGTATGGATAACCCTTAAACCAGTGGTCAGACAGCGTTAGGACAGAGTGCATTGGCTTCCGCCCCACGAGGGGAATTGGATGGTATTGGTCTCGAAGCGTCCACATAGCTACTATAGAGGTAAGCAGGGAGAAAAAGGCAGATACCTCAGTGGGCAGATAGATGTCCGCCAGAGTGGGGAAGGGTCTCATTGGAGTCCGCCCGCCAAGGGGAATTGAATGGTATAGGTCTCAAAGTGTCCACATGCCTGTAGCACCCAGTAGCCCACAATTTGAAAGTATATGACCGGGGAACTAAAGTACAAAAGAATTGATAACCCTTCAACCAGTGGTCAGATAGCGTCGTGACAGAGTGCGTTAGATTCCGCTCGGTGAGGAGAATTGAATAGTATAGGTCTCAAAGTGTCCACATGCCTGTAGCACTCAGTAGCCAACAATTTAAAAGTACATACCCAGGGAACTCAAGTACAAAAGTATGGATAACCCTTCACCCAGCGCAGGGACAGCATCGGGACAGTGTGCATTGGAACCCGCCGATTGAGGGGAATCGAATGGTGTAGGTTTTGAAGCGTCCGCATGGCTATACAGGTTAGCAGAAAGGAAAAGGCAGATATCTCAGTGGGCAGATGTGTGCCAGAGTCAGGAAGGGTCTCATTAGAGTCCCCTTGCTGAGGGGAATTGAATGGTATAGGTCATGAAGTGTCCACATGCCTGTAGCACCCAGTGGCCAACAATTTGAAAGTACTGGCCCGGTGAAGTAAAGTACAAAAGAATGGATAACCCTGCGACCAGTTGTCGGACAGCGTTGGGACAGGATGCGTTGGAATCCGCAGGTTGAGGGGAATCGAATAGTGTAGATTTCGAAGAGTCCACATGGCTATAGATGTCAGCAGGGAGAAAAAGGGAGATACTTCAGCGGGCAAATGTCGGCCAGAGTCAGGAAGGATCTTATTGGATTCTGCTTGGCGAGGGGAATTGAATGGTATAGGTCACGTAGTGCCCGTATCCCTGTAGCTATTACCCTAGCGGGAATAGCTTGCATAATTATGTGCAAGGTATATGCCACCATGGGGGAGAGCATATATCCGAACCCAAGCTTTCTGAGTAGGGACTTCCCGGAGGCATCTGGGAGACCACTCAGGAACCACAAAGAGTTCACGTTTCAAGATATGGCTAACTGATTGGAATGATGATTAGAGAATCAGTTCTCTACTCTTACTAATGCATACGCATTATGCATTGATAGATGAATATCGGACTTGATTACTCCATATTCATGATACTAGTGGTATCTAGGCATTTAGACTGCATATTCCATTATAGTCTATCAGGAGGAAGAGATCGAAGACTGACTACTGGTGGAGTAGGGACACCCTCAGAAGAAATAGCAGTCGGGAGATTCTCAGAGTCAAGCTAGGCAAGATTCAGGGTCAAACAATGTTCGCACTTTGTTCTGACGAACTGAATTTCTAGAAAGATACTTCTTTACTAGAGAAGTCAAAGTAGCGTGAACATTAGTATAAATAGTAGGGCTCTACCCGATGTTTGAGAACATCATCAAGCAACTGAGAAGAGACCTTAACAATATTATAAGTTATTACGATATTCTTCTATTACGTTATCGAACAAATTCTTCTTGAGCCTTTCTGACCTATAATTCGTTGTCTCGAATATCCTCGGCTTAGTTAGCCCGGAATCCTACCGTATTACCCGGTAACAGTAGCACTCAGTAGCCAACAATTTGAAAGTACTTGCCCGAGAAACTCATGTACAAAGGTATGGATAACCCTTCAACCAGCGTTCGGACAGCATCGGGACAGGGTGCGTTGGAATCCGCCAGGTGAGGGGAATCAAATAGTGTAGGTTTTGAAGAGTCGGCATGGCTATTGATGTCAGCAGGGAGAAAAAGGGAGATACCTCAGCAGGCAGATATCCGCTAGAGTGGGGAAGGGCCTCATTGGACTCCGCTCATTAAGGGGAATTGAATGGTATAGGTCTCAAAGTGTCCACATGCCTGTAGCACTCAGTAGCCAACAATTTGAAAATATTTGCCTGGGGAACTAAAGTAGAAAAGAATGGGTAACCCTTCAGCAAGTGGTCAGACAGCTTCGGGACAGAGTGCTTTAAATTCACCTGGGCAAAAGGAATTGAATGATATTGGTTTCGAAGTATCCGGCTAGCTATAGGGGTTAGCAGGAGGAAAAAGGCTAATATCTCAGCATGCAGATGTGTTGTTACGAGGTAGCCAACACGGTAGGATTCCGGGCTAACTAGGCCGAGGATATTCGAGACAACGGAATATAGGTCAGGAAGGCTCAAGAAGAATTTGTTTGATAAAGTAATAGAAGAATATCGTAATAACTTATAATATTGTTAAGGTCTCTTCTCCGTTGCTTGATGTCATTCTCAACCATCGGGGAGAGCCCTACTATTTATACTAATGTTCCCGCTACTTTGACTTCTCTAGTAAAGAAGTATCTTTCTAAGAATTCAGTTCGTCAGAACAAAGTGCGAACACTGTTTGACCCTGAATCTTGCCCAGCTTGACTCTGAGAATCTCCCAACTGCTATTTCTTCTGAGGGTGTCTCCACTCCACCAGTAGTCAGTCTTCGATCTCTTCGTCCTGATAGACTATAATGGAATATGCAGTCTAAATGCCTACATACCAATAGTATCATGAGTATGGAGTGATCAAGTCCGATACTCATCTATCAATGCATAATGCGTATGCATTAGTAAGAGTAGAGAACTGGTTCTCTAATCATCGTTCCAATCAGTTAGCCATATCTTGAAACGTGAACTCTTTGAGGTTCCTGAGTAGTCTCCCAGATGCCTCCGGGAAGTCCCTACTCAGGAAGCTTGGGTTCAGATATATGCTCTCTCCTATGGTGGTATATACCTCGCGCATAATTATGCAAGCTATTCCCGCTAGGGTAATATTAGCTCCCACCAAAGGGGTTTGACCTCAAACTCCTTATAGTACATGTATAGCGATAAACATAAACTCCTTTTAGTACTCT